>QWCD01000004.1_pt1 | contig 176704 bp, 191 predicted proteins | sample 1972461 | NCBI WGS metagenome assembly QWCD01 (sample SAMN09866717, study PRJNA288562) | Human vaginal metagenome isolate term4_vaginal, whole genome shotgun... | isolation source: vagina | host: Homo sapiens | place: USA: California | reverse complement strand
GTCTTTTGAAAAGTCAATTTCAGATAATTCATCTTCCCCTATTTCTATATCTAAATGATGTTCTGTATTTAGTTTGGACAACAGAGCTACCGTCTCCACATGTTTTGTATGTGGAAACTGGTCAAATAGTGCAAATTTGACAACTTTATGAGTTTTGCAAATTTCATCTAAATTTTCTTTTAAAGTTAGGGGATTGCAAGAGACATAGATAATATTTTCATAGTTTTTTATAAATTTTATAACTTCTTTGCTAAGCCCGGCGCGAGGTGGATCAACCAAAATATGGCTGATATCAAAACCGCTTAAATTTATATCTTTAAGCCTATTAAAACTTGCTCCATTAAACGCACTCATCAAGTCATTACTATCCATTCGCAAAAACTCAATGTTTAAAGCACCATTTAACTCGCAGTTTTTAAGTGCGTTTTTTATGGCATTTTTGCTAATTTCATTTGCTAAAACGGCTCTAAATTTGAAACTTAAAGGTATTGTAAAATTGCCATATCCACAATACATCTCTAAGAGGTCTTTTGGCTTATCAATGTTTTTTAAAACCCAGCTTATCATCTGTTCATTTACACTTTTGTTTGGTTGGATAAAAGCACCACTTTCAAAAGTGTATTTAAACTCACGACCATTTATAAGCAAGCTTTCGTTTAAATTTTCACTTCCAAAAACAAGCTTTTTGCCCCTACTTCTTGATATCAAATTTACGCCTAAATTTTGACTTAAATTTGATAACTCATTTTGAATTTCTAAAATATTTCTGTGATATAACAAAATCACTAAAATATCACTTTTAGTTGCAACAAACTCAGCTCCAAAAACTTTAAATTTAAGCTTGTCGTTGGCTTTTAGCTCATTTAAAAGAGGCGACATTAAATTTGATATTTTGTTATCAACTTTTAGGCACTCATCTACTTTTAAGTGCCTTTGTTTTGTGCCATTCATCGTATAAAAAAGATCATTTTTTTCATGATATAGCCCAAACTCAGCTCTTATCCTATAGCCTGTTTTTGATGAACCAAAAAACTCAAAATCACCGCTGTAAATTTGACTAAAAAGCTCTTTTATAAACTCTTTTTTATATGAAATTTGCTCATCATAAGGCAAGTTTAAGGTACAACTTCCACACTCACCTAAATGCTTGCAAAATCCCACTAATTAACTCTTTCATGGAAAAATCCAGCCCAAGTTTGGGTTGTCGCCATGACTTCAAGAGAGTTGATATTGACATTTTTTGGCAAAATTGCACAACTATAGATAATTTGAGCGATATTTTCAGCTGTTATAAACTCGGTATTTTCATAGACTTTATCGGCTTTTTCTTTGTCTCCTTTGAACCTAACAAGGCTAAACTCAGTCTTACAAAGTCCAGGCTCGATGTTTGTCACTCTTATACCACTTCCTCTTATATCGTTTCTTAAATTAAGACTAAATTGTTTGATAAATGCCTTTGTGCCACCATAAACGTTTGAGCCTTGATAGCTCCAGTTTCCAGCAACTGAACCGATATTAAAAATATATCCACCTTTATTGATTAACGGTAAAACTGCCTTTGTGACATATAAAACACCTTTTATGTTTGTATCAACCATAGTTTCTAGATCATCCAAATTTGCATCACCAAATTTATCTTGCCCCAAAGCAAGACCTGCGTTATTTACTAAAATTTCTATGTTTTTAAACTCTTTTGGCAGGCTTTCAATACTTTCAAAAATAGCTTTTTTATCCCTAACATCAGCACAAATTATGTGAGCTTTTACGCCAAATTTGACAATTTTTTCTTTTAAGCTATCAAGTCTTTCTTTCCTTCTTGCAAGTAAAATAGTGTTATAGCCATTTTTTGCAAAAAGTAGTGCTGTTGCTTCACCAAATCCAGATGTAGCGCCTGTTATTAATATATTTTTATTCATAATATTCTCCTAAAAAGTTATGTCTTTTAAGCCCTAAACTCTCCAAATATCTTAAAACTTCTAAGTCATTATTTTGCAATGCAAAATCAGCTGCATTATACCCCATATCATCGACTTCATTTATGTTTGCACCATTTTGGATCAAAAGCTTTATAATATTTAAATTTGAATACTTTGCAGCGTGCATTAATAAGCTTTTTGAAGTGTGATTTAACGCGCAAAGTTTAAACGGTAAAGATCCACTTGAACTAAGTGCTATTTTTTCATAATTTGAAATAATTTTTGCATTTACATCTGCACCATTTTGAATTAAAAAAGCAACTAGCTTTTCATCATTTAATTCACAAGCATAAAAAATTGGTGTTTTTCCAAAACTATTTTTATAGTTTATCATAGCACCGTTTTTAAGTAAAAATTTTAAAATATCATAGTTTTTTAATGCATAAAAAAGAGTATTTTCATGTCCAAAATTTAAATTTGCACCCCAATTTATTAAAGTTTGTATAAATTCTTTATCTTTATTAAGTAAAATAGAAGTTTTTAATGCATTTGTAAGTTCTATTTCGGTTGGCTTATATGTGTAGAGGTGATTAATTAACAAATTTATATCAAATTTTGTATTTAACAAAGATTTATTTAACATATCAATTTGATAGCTTTTAAAACTTCCAACAGCTGCTTTTAAATACTCATTTGCCACACGTGAGGCATAAAATATCGCACTTCCTTCATCATAACCTAAATCATCTTTATAATAATCCACAAGCATTGGAACAGCTACTTGATAAAGGGAATTAAAAAGATTAAATTTTTCGTAATTATCAAAACTTTGCAAAGCCCAAATTTGAAAATATTCTCTATTTTTATTTACTTCTAAATCGCTTGAATTTGCATCTTTTAAAGTAGTTTTATAAATTTCAGGTGTAAATAAAGCTTTATAAATGACAAATTGAAAATTTTGCCAAAAATTTATAGCCTCGCTTCCATCACAATCAATATCAAGCCCTCTAATTTTGGCACTTACTTCTCTTAATGGTTCTAAAGATTTAGCCATATAAAAGCAATTTTCATCTTTTAAAAAAAGATCTTTATTTGAGCTATTTAAGAAAAATTCGTTTGGATTTTTTTTGATCTCATCGCAAATATTTGCATAAGAAAAAATACAAAAAATAGCAAATATTAAAATTTTTTTCATAAAAACTCCAAATATAAGATATATAATTTTACCTAAATTTAGCAAAATTTAGGTAAAAAGTTACTTTAAAGTTTAAAATTTTCTTCTTCGTTAAAGTTTAAATATTTATAAATTGATTTTTCTTTTCCTGCAAGTTTTTTTGGCACAGTTTGCATATATTCTTCTACGCTTGGTATTCTTCCAAGGATTGCACAAACCGCAGCTAACTCAGCACTTCCAAGATATACTTTTGCTCCCATTCCCATTCTGTTGTCAAAATTTCTAGTAGAAGTTGAAAAAACTACAGCGCCATCTTTAACTCTTGCTTGGTTTCCCATACAAAGACTACAACCTGGAATTTCAGTTCTAGCTCCTGCTGCTGCATAAAGTGAGTAATATCCCTCTTCTTTTAGTGTTTTTTCATCCATTTTTGTTGGTGGAACGATCCAAAGCCTAGTTGGAATTTGACCCTCGCCTTTTAAAATTTCTCCCAAAGCTCTGTAATGACCGATATTAGTCATACAACTTCCTACAAAAACCTCATCTATATTATGGACTCTATTTTTATCGGCTAAAATTTCACTAATTGTCGCTACATCATCAGGATCATTTGGACAAGCTAAAATTGGTTCATTTACTTCATCTAAATTAATCTCTAAAATTTCATCATACGAAGCATCTTTATCAGCCATTAAAAGGGTAGGCTTTTCAAGCCATTTAAGCATTTTTTCTTTTCTTCTTAAAAGTGTAGCTTTACTTTCATAACCAGCTTCTATCATTGCATCTATTAAACTTACATTTGATTTTATATATTCTTTAACTGGCTCAATATCCAAATTTACAACACAAGCTGCTGCACTTCTTTCAGCACTTGCATCACTTAATTCAAAAGCTTGTTCGACTTTTAAGTTTTCAAGTCCTTCTATTTCTATGATTTTTCCAGCAAAAATATTTTTCTTATTCTTTTTATCTACTGTTAAAAGTCCTTTTTTTATAGCTGCATATGGAATTACATTTACTAAATCTCTTAGAGTAATACCATCTTTTAATTTTCCTTTAAACCTAACTAAAACTGATTTTGGAACATTTAAAGGCATTTTTCCAGTAACTGCTGCAAATGCCACAAGCCCACTTCCTGCTGGAAAGCTAATTCCAATTGGAAATCTTGTGTGTGAGTCAGCTCCTGTGCCAACACTATCTGGTAAAACCATTCTATTAAGCCATGAATGAATTACTCCATCACCTGGTTTTAAAGCCACTCCGCCACGACTACTCATAAATTTAGGCAAAGTTTTATGAGTTATGGTATCACTTGGTTTTGGATAGGCTGCTGTATGGCAAAAACTTTGAAGCACAAAATCAGCTCCAAAACCCAAACTAGCAAGTTCTTTTATCTCATCTTTTGTCATAGGTCCTGTAGTATCCTGACTTCCAACTGTTAGAGTGGTCGGCTCTATATACATTCCAGGAACAACACTTTCTAAATTACAGGCTTTTGCTAATATTTTTTGAGCCAAAGTTTGACCAAATTTATTTGATTTTGGTTGAATGTGTTTTATAAAAATATCTTCTTTTGGCATATTTAAAAACTCACGTGATTTCTCACAAAGTCCTTTATAAATAATTAGTGGTATTCTTCCACCTGCTCTGACCTCATCAAAAATAGTATTTGGACTTAAACTAAATTTAGCGACAACTTTTCCATCTTTTTTTATCTCTCCATCATATGGATAAATTTCTATCTCATCGCCTGTTTCTAAGCTAGTTACATCAGTTACTATTGGCATTGCACCACTGTCTTGGGCAGTATTATAAAAAATTGGGGCGATTGTTGAACCGATAATAATTCCACCTGTTTTTTTATTAGGCACGGCATTAATGTCTTTTCCAATATGCCACTGAAGCGAGTTTATGCCACTTTTTCTACTACTTCCAGTTCCTACAACATCTCCAACATAAGCGATATCTTTACCGATTTTTTTTAATTCATTTATTTTTTCAATACTTCCAGGAAGTCTTCTTACAAGCATTGCATTTGCATGAAGTGGAATATCACTTCTTGTAAAAGCTTCACTTGCTGGACTTAAATCATCGGTATTTGTCTCACCAGGAACTTTAAAAACAACAGCTTCAATTTTTTTAGGAATTTCAGATTTTTTTAAAAACCATTTAGCATTTGCGTAAGACTCAATCACGCTTTTAGCAAATTTATTACCATGCTTTGCTAAATACACAATATCATTAAAATAATCATGTAAAAATATGGTATTTTCTAATGCTTTGGCTGCAGTTTTTGCTATATTTTCATCATTAGATTTTAAACATTTTATTAAAATAACAACATTATATCCACCAAGCATGGTCTCAAGTATATTAATTGCATCAAATTTTGTAATTCCATTAATTTTTAAATCATGATTTATAATTTCATTTAAAAATTCAGCTTTTATCTTAGCTGCTTCATCAACACCAGGATTTACTCTATTTTTTAAAATTTGTATTAATTCATCTTGATTTTTATCACCATTTTTTAAAGAGTTAATTAAATCTTTTATCTCTTCTACATTTAAAGCAAGTGGTGGAACACCGAGAACACTTCTCTCATCGGCGTGTTTTTTATATTTGGTTAAAAAATCCATATTTATCCTTTTAAAAATTTAAATTTAACAATTTTGCGTAATTGTAGCAAATTTAATGTAATATAATTATAAATAAAATTTTAAGGATAAAAGTGCAAAAAGTATATTTTAAAGCTGGTTTTATAAATTTAGAAATTTATGGTGATGAAAATGGAATAAATGAAATCAAATTTGTTAATTTTTATAAAAATTTGCCAACAAATGATGAGAATTTAAAACTTTGCATAGATGAGCTAGACAGATACTTTAAAGGAGATTTTAAAAGTTTTAGCGTTAAATTAAATATAACCGGAACCAAATTTGAAAAAGATGTATATAACGCACTTTTAAAAATCCCTTATGGAGAGGTTAGAACATACAAAGAAATTGCTAAGTCTATAAATCACCCAAAAGCTTATCGTGCAGTTGGAAATGCAAACTCTAAAAATAAAATTCCAATCATAGTTCCTTGCCATAGAGTTGTATCAAATAGTGGAATTGGCGGATATACAGGCGGAATTAATATAAAGAAAAACCTTTTAAAAATAGAGAAATATTTATAAATTTTATATATTATAAGCATTTAAATAATTTTATTAAATTTACTTAATATTTACCGTTTGTATTATATACTTCGTTTTAGATTTTTTTAAGAAAGGGTGTTTTATGAAAAAGATATTTTTTATTATTTTGTTTGGATTTTGTGCTTTATTTGCAAGAAATCTAGAAGAGATCAAAGCTGCAAATGAGATAAGAATAGGCGTTAGAACTGACTTTCCACCATTTAGTCAAATAAAAGATGGTGAGTTTACAGGCTTTGAGGTTGAGCTTGCAAAAGCCATAGGAAATAAGATATTAGGCAATAAAGGTAGAGTTGTATTAGTAGGAGTTGAAGCAAGAGATAGAATTCCGATGCTTAAGAATGATCAAATTGATATAATGGTAGCAAACTTTACAATGACAGATGAAAGAAAAAAAGAGGTTGATTTTTCATTCCCTTATTTGCTAGATTTTATGGGAATCTTAGCTCCAAGCAATTCAAACCTAAATAAGCTTTCAAGCTTTGAAGATAAAAAACTCTTAGTTATTTCAGGAACAACTTCAGATGAGTTTTTAAAAGTAAACAAATCAAAGTTTAAAAACATTAAGTTAATTCGTTGTGAAAATCTATATGACTGTTTAACAAAACTTAAAAATAACGAAGGTGATGGATATTTTCACACTGTATTTTCCCTAGCAAACATAGCTGTTGTTGACAGTGCGTTTACTATAACAAATAAAGCTGTTGGACATCCTGATTATATAGCTTGTGGCATAAAAAAAGGTAATTCATCTCTTTTAAATGCAGTAAATGACGCCATTGTAAAACTAAGCAAAGAAGATTTCTTTACAAAAGCTTATGATGAGACTTTTAAAATTCACTACAAAGGAACAATCGATAAAAAGTATTTCTTAGTAGATGATATTTATAGAGTTTTTGGCTAAAATTAAAGCTTTGGTTTTTTTACCAAAGCTTTAATCTAAGAGAATTTAATACAACACTAACTGAGCTAAAACTCATAGCAAGTGCAGCATAAACTGGACTTAGCAATAGTCCAAAACTAGCAAAAGCTCCAGCTGCAAGAGGAATGCATAAAGCATTATAAAAAAATGCCCAAAAAAGGTTTTGTTTTATTATATTCATAGACCTGTTTGAAGCTTTAATAAGTTTTAAAACTCCATTTAAGTCATTATTTATAAGTAAAATATCACCAGAGCTTTTAGCTATATCACTTCCACTATTCATGGCAATACCACAATCTGCCTCTTTTAGCGAAAGTGCATCATTTACACCATCACCAACAAAAACTGTAATTCCTTTTTCTTTTTGTTTTTTTACAATTTCAAATTTTTGTTCAGGTAAAATATCACTAAAAACTTCTTTTATATCTAAATTTGAAGCGATAAAGTTTGCAACTTTTTCATTATCTCCTGTTAACATTAATGTATTAATTAAAGAATTATTTAAATTATTTATAGTTTCTTTTGATTCAGTTTTAATTTTATCACTTAAAATGATATAGCCTTCATATTTTTTATTAAAAGCTACCAAAATAACACCAAATCCATCATCTAAAAATTCTTTAAAGTCATTTTTATTAAACTCTACTCCATTTTCTAAAAATAAAGTCTCATTACCAACTATCAAATCATCAGTTTTTAAACCTTTGCCAACTAAATTTTCAAACTCTTTATTAAATTTTTCAAATTTTATATTTTGATCTTTGGCAAAATTAACTATTGCTTTTGCTATTAAATGTTCGCTCAAAGCTTCTAAAGAAGCGACCTTGCTAAGCAAATCATCGCTTAAATTTGTTTTAAAAACTTCAATTTTTCCATAGGTTAAAGTCCCTGTTTTATCAAAAATAACATTTCTAGTATCTTTTAAAATTTCCAAAACCTCTGGATTTTTTACTAAAACTCCTTTTTTTGCAAGAGAAGAAATAGCACAAACTATGGCTATTGGTGTTGCAAGTCCTAAAGCACATGGACATGAGATAACTAAAACAGAAATTGCACAAACTACTGCATATCCTAAATTGCCAAGCAAAAACCAAACTAAAAAAGTAACTAATGATATTAAAATAACAATAGGAACAAAAATATTTGCTATTTTATCAGCAAACCTTGAAATAGGCATTTTCTTTGCACTTGCCTCGCTTAATAGTTTTGTCATTCGAAAAAGCAAGGTTTCGTGATTTTGTGTCGTTATCTTAATGCTTATTACACCATTTGTATTTAAAGACCCAGCATTTACGCTATCACCTACTTTTTTATAAATTGGCAAACTCTCCCCTGTTAAAATAGACGCATCAATCTCTGCACCACCATCTACTATAACCCCATCTCTTGGAATTGTCATTCCATTTTTTACTAGCACTACATCGCCTATATTTAAAGTTGTAGCTAAAACTTCATCAGTTGTGCCATCTTCTTTTAGTAAAAGTGCCATTTTTGGTGTTAAATTTAAAAGTGATTTTATATAATCATCTGCTTTTGCTTTTGAATTTTCTTCTAAAAATTTACCTAAACTAATAAAAGTTATAATCATTGCAGCTGATTCAAAATAAACATAATTAAGCTTGCTTGGAATTAAACTTGGAAATAAAAACGCAAAAGTTGAGTAAAAATATGCTGAAAAAACGCCCAAAGAAACCAAAACATTCATATCAAAATTTCTATTTTTTAAAGCTCCAAAAGCATGTATAAAAAAATGTCTTCCGCAGTAAAATACAACTACTGTTGTTAGAATAAATTGCATTAATGAGTTTAAAAAATTATGTTTTAATCCCATATGTAAAATCATAACAATAATAGTTAGAAAAATTGATAATAAAAGAGTATTTTTCATACGCTTTAATACATTTTGCTTTTTTAAAGCAAGCTCTTCATAATTTGTTGCTATTTCATAGCCTAATTTTTCTATCTTTTGTATTATTTTGTTTTTAACATCGTCATTTTCTATCTCAAATTCGCCTGAGTTTGCTGTAAAACTTACATTAGCATTTTTAACACCAGGTATTTTTTTAGTAACTTTTTCAACTGCGTTTGAGCAGTTTACACAAGTCATTCCTATAATATTTAGTTTAAAAATTTGAGACATTACTTTATCTCCTTAAGCACCTCAAAACCTAAATCTTTCATCTCATCGCAAAAATATTGTATTTTATCATCATCTAAATTTAATGAAACAATACCTTTTTCAACATCTACATCAACCTTGCCAAACTCATCTTCAAAATAATTTTTAATAGTATTTGCACAGTTTTGGCACTTTATATTTTTTACCTCAAAATTTTTCATAAAAATATCCTTTCAAATAAGATTTTAATTAAGTAATTATAGTACTTGTTATTAAATTGTTTTTTAACATTTTTATATGCTAAAATCAACAAAATTTTAAGTTTTTATATGGTATAATTAAAGTTTTAAATTTTAAAAAGGATTTATTTATGGGAAGAGCGTTTGAGTATAGAAGAGCCGCAAAAGAAGCAAGATGGGGTAAAATGAGTAGAATTTTTCCAAAACTTGGAAGATCTATAACAATAGCTGCAAAAGAAGGCGGACCAGATCCTGATATGAATCCAAAGCTAAGAACCGCAATCGCTGCTGCAAAAGCACAAAATATGCCTAAAAACAATATTGATGCAGCTATAAAAAGAGCTAGTGAAAAAGATAGTTTAGATATCCAAACCATTCATTATGATGGTAAAGGACCACACGGATGTCTTATAATAGTAGAGTGTGCTACTGAAAACACAACAAGAACAGTTGCAAACATAAAATCTATTTTTGGAAAAAATGGTGGAGAGTTTTTACCAAATGGCAGTTTATCATATATGTTTTCAAGAAAATCGGTTTTTGAAGTAAAAATGCCAAAAAGAGATTTAGAAAGCGTTGAGCTTGATTTAATTGATTATGGAATGACTGAGATGATTGTAAACGAAGATGAAGAAGATGGTGGCGAGACAACTTTAATAATTTATGGTGAATATGAAAGCTTTGGAGAGCTAAACAATGGTATAGAAAAACTTGGTCTTGAAATAATAAACGGAAGCTTAAAATATATTGCAAACAATAAACAAGAATTTAGCGACGATGAACTTGAAGAGATAGAAGTTTTGATAGACAAACTCGAAGAAGATGACGATGTACAAGAGGTTTATACAAATATAGCGTAATAAAATAAAGGATAAAAATGGAAAAATTAAAAGTTTTTGATATAGATAAAGATGAGTTAGCAAAATATAAATTTGCTCTGATTAAAACTGAAAAAGGCGATATTAAATGCGAACTTTATCCAGATGAAACACCACAAACTGTAATGAATTTTGCAAGCTTAGCAAAAAGTGGCTTTTATGATGGGCTAAATTTTCACAGAGTTATACCAAATTTTGTTATTCAGGGTGGTTGTCCTTTTGGTACCGGAACTGGAGGTCCAGGATATAGGATCAAGTGTGAATGCGATAACCAAACTCACAAACACGAAAGAGGAAGTCTTTCTATGGCTCATGCTGGACGCGATACTGGCGGAAGTCAGTTTTTTGTCTGCCACTTGGCTCAACCTCATCTTGATGGTGTGCATACAGTTTTTGGAAAAGCCATTGATGAAGAGAGTTTAAAAGTACTTGATAGCATAAGAGTTGGTGATAAGATAAAAACTATCGAGATAAAAGAGAGTTTATAAACTCCAACTTTAAAATAATTAAAAAAGAGTTACTTTAATTGTGGCTCTTTTTACCACATTAAGCTTTTTAAAAAATGTTTAAAATTCTTAATAAATGCCAATTTTACAAATATAAATTTTAAAAAGCATAGTTTTAGCTCTTTAAAAAATATATTATAAATTAAATTTAATAGTTAGCGATTTTATGGTATTATTACCACATCTTAATGTTAGGTTTATAATATGAAAAAAGCTGTTACTATTTTACTTATTATTGGTTTTATCATTATTGGATATTTCTTTTTTCAAAAACAAAATTTGCTTAAAAACAATGAGCTTGTCTTTTATGGAAATATTGACTCGCAAACCTCAACACTTTCATTTAGATTTTTAGGTGAAATTTCAGAAATTTATAAAGATGAAGGGAATTTAGTTAAGGCTGGAGATAAGCTTGCAGAACTTGATAAAAGCTATCTTTTAAATAAACTAGATGAGCTAAAATCTCAAATTTCATTAAATGAAATAAAACTTTCCAAGCTTGAAAAAGGTTTTAGACAAGAAGATATAGCTAAAGCAAAGGCAAATTTAGATATTTCAAAAGCAAGTTTAAATGAAGCAAGGATAAGTTTTAATAGACAAGCAAAACTCATAAAACTAAAAGCAACATCAGAAGATGCCTATACAAAAGCTAAATCAAACCTAGAAAGTCTTGAAGCAAATTTTGATCTTGCAAAAGCAGAATATAAAAAGTTAAAAAATGGCTATGAAAAAGAAGATATTGCATCTCAAATTGAACTTATAAACTCACTTAAAATAAATGCCGAAAAAATTAAACTAGATATGCAAAACTACTCATTAACTTCACCAATTGATGGTGTTATACAGACTAAATTTAAAGAAATTGGTGAAATTGCAAACCCAGGTGAACCCGTTTTTGAAATATCGAAAAAAGATAATTTTTTTGTTAGAGCCTATATAGATGAGCCATACATGGGAAAAATTAAAATTGGAGATAAAGTTTTAGTGTATTCAGACATTAAAGATGAGCCATATAAAGGTCACATTAGCTTTATTTCAAATGTTGCTGAATTTACACCAAAAAATGTTCAAACTATAAAACTAAGAGCCGATTTGGTCTATAGATTTAAAGTTGATATTGATAAAAGTGATGATAGGCTAAAACAGGGAATGCCAGTACACATAAAACTAAAATGATAAAAGCTGTTAATTTAGAAAAGAAATTTAAAAATACAATTGCAATTAACAATATAAGCTTTGAAGCAAAAAGTGGTCTCATAACAGGCTTGGTAGGACCTGATGGAGCTGGAAAAACAACACTTTTAAGACTTCTTGTTGGTCTTATGAAACCAACTTCTGGAAACCTTGAAGTACTTGGCTTTAAAATGCCAAACTCAAGTCAAGAATTTTTATCAAGCATTGGATATATGCCTCAAAATTTTGGACTATACGAAGAGCTAAGCTGCTATGAAAACCTAAAGCTTTATGCTACTTTGCAAGATATTCAAAACCAAAATGATAGAATAAATGAACTTTTAGAATTTACAAAACTAGCTCCATTTAAAAATAGATTTGCTAAAAATTTAAGTGGTGGAATGAAACAAAAGCTTGCACTTTCTTGTGCTCTAATAAGAAAGCCAAAACTTCTTTTATTAGATGAGCCGGGAGTTGGAGTTGATCCGATAGCTAGAAAAGAGCTTTGGAATATGACAAAAGAACTCCAAAAAGATGATATTACTGTAATTTGGGCAACATCATACCAAGATGAGGCAAATTTATGCGATGAAGTCATAATGCTAAACGAAGGTGAAATTTTACTTCATGAAAATCCACAAAACGCTAAAAAAATACTTAAAAATAGAGTATTTTTAATAAATATTGATGACAAAAAAACATATCTTGATACTCTAAAATCAAACCCAAATATATTGGATGCTTCTATTTTAGGGGATGATATAAAATTTAGTATTAGAAAAAATGCTAAATTTGAAATTCCAAAAAATGCTAAAACTATAGAACCAAGTTTTGAAGATCTTTTTTTAGATCTATTAAACCCAAAAAATATAAAAATTTCATCTTTAAAAACAGATATTTTTAAAAGCGATAAGCCAGTTATACAAGCCATAAATCTAACTAAGAAATTTGGTGATTTTACAGCTACAAATAATATAAATTTTAGTGTAAATAGTGGAGAAATTTTTGGGCTTTTGGGGCCAAATGGAGCTGGTAAATCAACTACTTTTAAAATGCTTTGTGGGCTTTTAAAACCAACTAGTGGAAAAGCATTAGTTTTAGGTCAAGATTTATATGAAAAAGCTCAAGAAACTAAACAAAAAATAGGCTACATGGCACAAAAATTTTCTCTTTATCAAAATTTAAATCTAACTGATAATTTAGATTTTTTTGCGGGAATTTATGGCTTAAAAGGAAAGCAAAGAAAAGAAAAAATTGAGCAAATGATAGAAACTTTTGAGTTTAAAAAATACCTTAAATCAACTGTTTTAGAACTTCCTCTTGGTATAAAACAACGCCTTAGTTTAGCTTGTGCGATAATGCATGAACCATCGGTATTATTCTTAGATGAGCCTACTAGTGGAGTTGATAGTGTAACAAGGCGTGAGTTTTGGACTCATATAAATACTCTTTCAAAAAATGGAGTAAGTGTTATGGTAACAACTCATTTAATGGATGAAGCCGAGCTTTGCGATAAAATAATGATAATTTATAAAGGCAAAGATATAAAAACAGGCTCACCTAGTAAAATAAAAAGTGATATTAAAAACAATGCAACAATGGAGGAAGCTTTTATAAAGCTTGTAAAAGATTATGAAGATTAAAAATATTAAAGCAATTGCCTATAAAGAAACTTTACAAGTTTTTAGAGATCCAAGTTCTATTTTAATTGCTTTTATCTTACCATTAATTTTGCTTTTTTTAATGGGGTATGTTGTTTCGCTTGATTCAAAAAATATTAAATTTGGTATAGTTTCTCATTCAAATCTCACAAATGATTTAATATCAAATTTTATGGCTTCAAAATTTTTTAATACCGAAGCTGGAAGTAATAAAGAAGAATTCATACAAAGAATTAAAAAAAATGATATAAAAGCACTTTTAATAATAGAAGATGATTTTTATAAAACACACAAAATTCAACTCTTATTAGATGGCAGTGAACCAAATACAGCAGGACTTATAGCAAAATACTCAAGCCAAATCATAAAAAATTGGGAAATTCAAAATAAAATAACAAGTAAACTAGAAAAAATAAATCCTATAAACTTGCAAACTCAAATGAGATTTAACTCAGAAATTTCAAGTAGATATTTTATAATACCAGGTTCAATTGCAGTTATAATGACATTAATAAGCACGCTTTTAACCGCTTTAGTAATAACAAGAGAGTGGGAAAGAGGTACGATGGAGGCTCTTTTAGCAACACCAATTAGTATGAATGAAATAATAATTGCAAAACTTATTCCATATCTATTTTTAGCTTTAGGCTCCATGTTAATGTGCTTTTTAGTCGCATTTTTTTGGTATGATGTTCCTTTTAGGGGTAGTATTTTGATACTTATAATAATGAGTATTATATATCTTTTTCCATCTTTGACTATGGGTCTTTTTATTTCATCTTTAACCAAAAGTCAATTTGTATCCGCTCAAGCTGCCATAATAGCTGGTTTTTTACCTGCTTTTTTAATTTCAGGAGCTATTTTTGAGATAAACAATATGCCTGAATTGCTTCAGTATTTTTCATATTTAATTCATGCAAGATATTTTGTTAGCTCACTTCAAACAATATTTTTAGTAGGAGATGTATATAAGATATTTATATTTGATATTATCGGGATGATTATTGTTGGGATATTATTTTTTATACTTGTAAATTTTAAACTAAAAAGGAGCTTAGATTGAGAATTCTTGCACTTATTAAAAAAGAGTTTTTATCCATAATTAAAGATAAACAAAACTCAATTATTGTTTTTTTAGCTCCACTAATTCAGCTTTTAATTTTTTCTTTTTCAATAAATTTAGACATTAAAAATATAGACTTAGCTATTTTTAATCAAAGCAATAGCAAACAAACAAAAGAAATCTTATATAAATTTGAAGGCTCAAGATATATTAGAAATATCTATATGGTGAAAAGTTATGAAGAAGCAAATAAACTATTAGAACTAAAAAAAGCTATCTCCATAGTTGTTTTTCCACCAAATTTTGGAATTAAAGATAATAATATACAGGTAATATCTGATGGACGCCGCTCAAATTCAGCTCAAATAGCAGAAAGCTATATCCTATCAATGACAAATGAAAACAATAGCCTTGAAATTAGAAATTTATATAATCCAAATTTAAATAATTATTGGTGGATTTTACCAAGTGTTTTTGGCTCAGTTAGCCTAGTATCAGCTTTTGCGCTAACTGCTATGTCAATAGCAAGAGAAAGAGAACTTGGTACTTTTGATCAAATTTTAGTATCTCCTCTTTCAGCATTTCAAATAATGCTTGGAAAACTTATCCCTGCGATAATTATAAGTATTTTTAATGCCACTATTATACTTTTAATTGCATTTTTTGGTTTTCATATACCATTAGTTGGAGATTTATGGCTTTTGTATCTTGGAGTGATAGTATTTTTATTTAGCGTTTGCGGTATTGGTCTTTTTGTCTCATCAATATCAAAAACACAACAACAAGCCATACTTTATACTTTTGTATTTTTACTACCTTCATTTTTATTATCAGGTTTTGCAACTCCTGTTGAAAATATGCCAAATTGGCTTGAGCCTTTTACAAATTTAGTAACTTTAAAATATTACTTGCTATTTTTAAGGAGTATATTTTTAAAAGATATAAGTTTTATCGATAGTTTGGAGTACTTAATACCTATGTTTTTAATAGGCATAGTCTCTTTTATATTTGCAATGCAGTTTTTTAAAAGAAAAAGTAGTTAAAAATTTAATTACTAATTTTGCTTTGGATTATACCTTGATAAAAAAATCATTTTATCAGGCTTTGAAACTGATATATGCATATTAAATTCATGATTTATATATTAATTCAAAATTTCTTTATTTAGCCACACAAAATCATTAAAAACCAATTTTTATCCTTTTAAAAATATTAATTAAAAGCTGAAATTTTATATAAAAATTCCTAAAAAATTTAATAAATATAAGTTATAATAATGATATTGATTTTTATAAAAAGGAAAAAATATGGAAAAGATAAAATTTAGCGATGGGGTTAGTGAGACTTTACTTATAAATTTATATTTTAGAAGTCTTGAAAATTTAGTTAAAAAGCCTATTTTAAAAGATGAGTTTTCAGGTGAAATTGTTAAACACCTAGACTATGATTTTTCTAAATTCGATAAAAGTAAATTGAGCCGTGTTGGAACAGTAATTAGAGCTAAATTTTTTGATGATGAAATTTTAAAAATAGCAAATGAAGATAAAAGCGAGAATAATGATTTAGTCATCATTCAAGTTGGAGCTGGGCTTGATACGCGCCCTTTAAGACTTGAAAGTAAAATTTCAAACGCTATTTTTTACGACCTTGACTTGTGTGATGTTATAAATTTGCGTGAAAAACTGGTAAAAAAAGCTAAAAATAATTTTTATATAACATCATCAATGTTTGAAACTTCTTGGATGGATGAGCTTGTTAGTAAGCATAAAAATGCTAAATTTATCTTTGTATTAGAAGGCGTTACAATGTATTTTGAAAAGCCTAAATTAAAAGAGTTTTTTAAAAATTTACTTGATAGATTTCAGGGTGTTTTAATGGCTGATTTTTTAAATAAATTTGCTGCAAATTTCCCTCAAAGCCGCCATGATGCCATGAAATTTATAAAAAATGCAAAGTTTAAATTTGGAATTGATAGCGAAGATGAAATTTTAGAATTTGATGACAGGCTTAAATTTATTAAAAAAGGTGTAATGTTTGATATGTATAAAAATAGATGGGGAATTTTAGGTTTTATTTTAAGAAATTTCGTTCCAAAAGTTAAAAACTCATGCAATATGTATATTTTTAAACTAAATTAAAAATATTTAAATCATTAAAAGTAAGCAAAAGAGAGCGAAATTTTAGCTCTCTTTTTTAAAAAAGCGGTGGATTTTAGCATTTATTTTTAGCCACTCTTTTAGTTCATATATTGGATGGCCAGCATATTGTTTAAAGCCTTCTAAATTCTTACTAACTCCACCCCTTGCTGCTATTTGAGCAAAATCTCCAACTTTCACATGCCCAGCAGAGCCACTTTGTCCACCCATTACAACATTTCTACCAAGTATTGTTGAGCCAGATATTCCTGTTTGTGAAACTATTAAGCAGTTATTTCCAAGTTCACAATTATGCCCTACTTGAACAAGATTATCTATTTTTGTGCCAGATTTTATTATAGTTGGTTTAAAAACTCCCCTATCTATCGTAGTTCCAGCCCCTATTTCAACATCATCTTCTATTATTACATTTCCATTATGATGAATTTTTACATGCTTTCCGTCTTTTGTATGAGCATATCCAAAACCATCACTTCCAACAACGCTATTTGCATGAATTATGCAATTATTTCCTATAATTGTGTCATTATAAATAACAACATTTGGATAAATAATGCAATTTTTACCTATCTTTACATTATCACCAATATAAGCTCCAGGCATTATTAAAGTACTTTCATCTATTGATGAGTCAAACCCAACATAAGCATTTTTCATTATTGTAGCTGTTTTATCGATATTTGCTACATTACCATGCCTAATTAATTCTTTTTTAAAATATTTACTTAAAATAGCAAAACTAAGATGTGGGTTTTGACAAACTAAAACTCTAATATGCCCTGGAACATGATTTAACATTTTTTCACTTACTAAAACAGCTCCTGCTTTAGTGTGTTCGAGAAATTTTATATTTTTTGCTCCATCACAATAACTAAGCTCATTTTCTAAAGCCAAATCAAGTGAATTTATAGCCTTTATGTCAAAATCATCACCACTAAACTCAATATTTAATATTTCACAAATTTTACTAAGCAGCATTTTACATCTCCATTATAACCGAACCACTTCTTACTATATCAATCGGATTATATTTTTTCATAGTTTTTACAAAACTATCTATTCTAAGCGAGTCATCACACGCCATAACTATTAAAATTTCATCGTCGCTATTTGCAACGCTTCCATTATATGATTTTAAAACAGCATCAAGTCCTGATAAATTTTCTAAAAGCGAAATTTTAACTAAAGCCATCTCTTTTTCTACAAATTCACCTTCTTCTATAACTTTGTAAATAGGAATTAATTTATAAAGTTGTTTAACTATTTGCTCAAACGCTTTACCATCACCACTTGTTACAATACTAACTCTTGAAAATTCCGTATTTGGAACAGGAGCAACAGTTAAGCTGTCTATGTTATATCCACGACCAGAAAAAAGACCTACTATCCTTGATAAAACACCGTGCTCGTTTAATACTATAACTGAAATTAATCTTCTTTTATCTTTCATTTTAAAACCTTATTTAAGTATCATATTATATAACGCACCACCAGCTGGAACCATAGGAACAACATTTTCAAATCTATCTATTCTTGCATCAATCAAAGTTGTCTTTTTACTTTTTATAGCTTCTTTAAGAGCGTTTCTAAACTCATCTTTTGTATTTGCAACAAAACCTTTTCCGCCAAAACTCTCAATTAATTTTACAAAATCAGGCTGATTGCTAATGTCAGTTGAAGCAAACCTTTCTTTGTAAAAAAGACTTTGCCACTGTCTTACCATTCCTAAAAATTTATTATTTAACACTATATTTATGACAGGAAGTTTGTTTTCACAAATAGTTTGAAATTCTTGTAAATTCATCAATACTCCACCATCTCCATTAAAATTTACTACAACACCATTTTTATTTGCCATCGCTGCTCCAAGAGCTGCTGGAAGACCATATCCCATAGTTCCTAAACCTCCACTTGTTAAAAGTGTTCTTGGGTTTTTAAAAGGATAGTATTGAGCCACCCACATTTGATGCTGCCCAACATCAGTTACTATAATAGCTTTTTCATCATCTATAATTTTAGCAGTTTCTTCTATAACCCATTGTGGTTTTAAAACTTCATCGCTATCATTAAATTTAAGAGGGTGAATCTTATCATAAGTTTTTAAGATGTTTCTCCACTCTTTAAATGAGTTAGAATCAACTTCATTTTTTAATAATGGTATTAAATCCTCAAGCACATTTTTTACATCACCAACTATTGGATAATCAGCATTTACAATCTTAGAAATTGAACTTGGATCTATGTCAATATGAATAATTTTTGCATTTTTTGCAAACTCGCTTAATTTTCCAGTTACTCTATCATCAAATCTTGCTCCAATACAAAATATCAAATCAGCTTCACTCATAGCCATATTTGCAGCATATTTGCCGTGCATTCCGACCATCCCAAGATTTAATTCATCATCACTTCTTAAAGTCCCAAGCGCCATTAGTGTTTCAACTGCAGGAATTTTTGAAATTTCTGATAGTTTTCTAATCTCATTTGTTGCATTTGAACTAATTACTCCACCACCTAAATATAAAAGAGGTTTTTTTGATTTTGATATTAAATTTACAGCTTTTTTAATCTGTCTTTGATTTCCTTTATAGGTTGGTTTATATGTTTTCATTGAAATTTCTTCTGGATAGCAAAACTCACCAAGAGCGGCACTTATATCTTTTGGAATATCAATGTGTACTGGACCAGGTCTGCCACTTCTTGCAATATAAAAAGCCTCTTTTAATACTCTTGGAAGCTCTTCAATGGTTTTTACTAAATAATTATGTTTAACACATGGTCTTGAAATTCCAACAGCATCAATTTCTTGAAAAGCATCTGTTCCAATGAGTGAATTAGCTACTTGACCACTTATTAACACAAGTGGTATTGAGTCCATATATGCAGTTGCAAGTCCTGTTATTGTATTTGTAAATCCAGGACCACTTGTTACTATGCAAACTCCAACTTTTCCAGTTACTCTTGCATATCCATCGGCTGCGTGGGCTGCAGCTTGCTCATGTCTAGTTAAAATAAGCTCAAAATCTTTCTCATCATAAGTTGCATCAAATATATTTAATGCTGCCCCTCCTGGATATCCAAAAACTACTTTTACGCCTTCGTTTTTTAGTGCTTGCATTATCATTTGTGAACCAGTAAGCTTTGACATTTTGTTTTTACCTTTAAAATAAAATGCAATATTGTATCAAAACAATATTAATTTAAAATGATAAACTTAGTTAAATTTTATAAGTTTTTAGACTAAATTTAGCTAAATTTATATGCTTTTTATAAAATTATAACTACAATATATAAAAATAACAATTCAAAGGAGTTTTTATGAAAAATGGACTATTTATTTTAAGTAGTGATAATGTAAACAAAAGTGAGTCTAAAACCCTATCATTTATAAAAGAAATTTTTAGTACTAAATTTAAAAAAATAGCTATTTTTTCTCCGCTTTATAATGAGCATATATCTTCAATAAGCTGTTTTTGCAAAGATGATTTTCAAAGTTATTTTTCAAATCAAAAAGAACTAAGATTAAAAACAATAAAAAAATATGAGGAGATTTTAGAAAAAAATGACTTTGTTGTCATAATAGGTGATAAGAATAAATTTAATGCTAATCTAGCAAAAGATCTTAATTTGCCTATTTTGACAGAATATTTAGATGCTGATGAAGCAAAATTTGATGAGCTTAAAAGTACTTTGGATTTTTCTTATAGTGTAGCTGATAAAATTTATTTTAATGAAAGTAATAAATTTGTTTCAACTAGTATTTTAGAGGTAAAACCTGAAATTTTCTTTGATGAGTTAGAAAATACAAAAACAAATTTTAAGACTCCAATTAAATTTGAATACGAACTTTATAAAAAAGCGAAATCAAATTTAAAAACCGTAGTTTTACCCGAAAGCGAAGATGAGAGAATTTTAAAAGCTTCTGATATTTTGCTTAAAAAAGAGGCTGTAAATGTCATTTTACTAGGTGAGCCTGATGAGATAGATAAAAAAGCAAAAAATTTAAAGTTAAACCTCTCAAAAGCAACGATTATCAGCCCTTTAAAAAGTGAACTTTTAGATGAGTTTGTAAATGAATTTTATGAGCTTAGAAAACATAAAGGCATAAATTTAGAAGATGCAAAAAAAATTATGCTTGATAAAAACTACTTTGCAACAATGCTTGTTTTAGTCGGAAAAGCCGATGCCATGGTAAGTGGTGCTGTTGGAACTACGGCTGATACTATCCGCCCTGCTTTGCAACTCATTAAGACTAAAGAGGGAATTTCAACAGTTAGTGGGGCTTTTTTAATGTGTTTAGAAGATGAGGTTTTAGTTTTTGGGGATTGTGCTGTGGTGCCTGAGCCAACTGCTAAAGAGCTTTGTGATATTGCCATATCTTTATCATCTACAGCAAAATCTTTTGGTATTGAGCCTAAAATCGCACTTCTTAGCTACTCAACTGGTGAAAGTGGCAAGGGAAAAAGTGTTGATAAAGTAAAAGAGGCTTTAAATTTAGCAAAAGAGAGTTTGGGCGAAAATGTTGATGGACCACTTCAATTTGATGCTGCAATTGATGAAAAAGTAGCGAAGAAAAAAATGCCAAATTCAAAAGTAGCAGGCAAAACAAATACCTTTGTCTTTCCAGATCTAAACTCAGGAAATATCACCTATAAAGCAGTTCAAAGACTAACAGGATGTGTTGCAATGGGACCGATTTTGCAAGGACTAAAAAAACCAGTAAATGACTTAAGTAGAGGCGCGAGTGTGGAAGACATCGTAAATACAGTGCTAATTAGTGCAATTCAAGCAGGAAATTGATATGAAAATTTTAGTATTAAACTCAGGAAGTAGCTCAATCAAATTTAAACTTTTTGATATGAATGGACGAAATGTCATTTTAGATGGCTTTATTGAAGAGATTGGAAGCGATCATTCTAAAGTCAATATAAACTATGGTAATGAGCTTTTTGTAAAAGATGTCGCCATAAAAGACCACTTAGAGGGCATGGACTATCTAAATAATTTTTTTAAAAAAAGTAAAATTTTAAAAGATTTTAGTGAACTTGATGGCATAGGTCATAGAGTTGTTCATGGGGGAAATAAATTTCAAGACTCAGTCATTATAGATGATGAAGTTATAAAAACTATCGATGAACTTTCAGAGCTTGCCCCACTTCATAACCCTGGACATTTAGCAGGAATAAAAAGTGCTATGGCTGAAGCACCAAATGTCCCAAATGTAGCGGTATTTGACACAGTATTTCACCAAACAATGCCACAATATGCTTATATGTATGCAATTCCGTATGAATATTACGAAAAATATGATGTTAGAAAATATGGCTTTCACGGAACTTCGCACAAATATGTTACCGAACAAGCGGCAAATTATATGGGAATAAGACTTGATGCTTTTAATGCCATCTCACTTCACATTGGAAATGGTGCAAGTGTAACTGCCATAAAAGGTGGAAAGAGCATAGATACATCAATGGGCATATCGCCACTTGAAGGACTTATGATGGGAACAAGAAGCGGAGATATTGATCCTGCAGCACTTTATCACATCGCCAAAGTAACAAATAAAAATCAAGCAGAAATTGACTATATGCTGAATAAGGAAAGCGGGCTTTTGGGAATTTGCGGTATGAGTGACATTAGAAAAGTAAAGAGAATGATTTTGGATCAAGATGATGAAAGAGCAAAGTTAGCTTACAATATGTACATGTATAGGATCACAAAATATATTGGTTCATACTTTGCTATTATGGGCAGAGTCGATGCTATAATCTTTACAGCTGGAGTTGGCGAAAACTACGCTCACTTAAGAGCCGATATTTGTAAAACAATAAATCACTTTGGCGTTAATATTGATGATGATTTAAATGAGTTAAAAAGCAACTCAATTAGATTTATAACCAAAAGAGACTCAGTTATAAGGGCTTTGGTAGTACCAACAAATGAAGAGCTTGCCATCGCACTAGAGGTTAGAAAACTTATCAAAAATAAAAATTTCATCTAAATTTGAAGGATAAATTATGCTAAAAGATATGCTTTATATAACAGCCGGTGGGTTTTTGACCATCAAAGATAAAGTCCAAAAAGAACTAAATGCTCTTGAAAATCGCGGTAAAATCACAAAAGAAGATAGTCAAGCTTTTGTAGATAGACTTTATGAAAGAGCTAGAGCTGAGCATAATGAAAATATGGAGTATTTTAAAGAAGTTGTTAATGAGCTAAATTTGGCAAGCAAAGATGACATTGCAAGAGTTGAAAAAAAACTTGATGAGATTTTAAAAAAGATGAAAAGCTAGGTAAAAATGACAAAAAATCTCTATAGTCCGCTAAGAATCTATAAGATTTTTCATCTTTTACTAACATTTTATCTACTCATTAAAAGACGTGAGAGCTTTTTGTTTATAAAAAGCATAAAAGCCAATAAAATCACATCTTACATCAACTATCTTGGTCCAAGTTTTATAAAAATGGCACAGGTTTTAGCCACAAGAAGTGATTTTTTCCCACCTAATTATCTAAATGAGCTTAAAAAAATACATGATAATTTGCCACCAATGAGCCAAAACGAGCTAGAGAAAGTCTATGAAGACAAAGGTTTTATAAATTTCAACAAAACTCCCATAGCAAGTGCATCTATCGGGCAAGTTCATGAGGCTTTTTTAAAAGATGGTAGTAAAGTCGCCATAAAAATAAGACGATACAACATCGAAAAAATAGTAAAAACCGATATAAAAATCATCTCTTTTTTAAATGTAATTTTTAAGCCACTTTTTTCGCACTATACAAAAAACTCCATAGAAGCGGTAATTAACGAGTTTGCAAGCACTATTATAAAAGAAACTAGTATGAGAATGGAGCTTACAAATTTAAAGAAATTTTCTAAAATTTACAATGACTCAAATATCATTTTTCCAAAATATTACGAAGAGCTTAGCAACGATAATATGCTTGTGATGAGCTTTGAGGAGGGATTTAGGTTTGATGATAGAAAAAATATTGAAGAGTTTAAAATTGATATCAAAAAAGCGATAAATGATCTAGTTTTGTTTTATGTAGAGCAAATGCTTATAAAGGGCTATTTTCATGCTGATCCTCATCCTGGAAATGTCTTTATAAATAAAAACTCGCAGATAATTTTACTTGATTTTGGCATGGTAAAATCAGTCTCAAATGAAACTAGACTTAACATAATCTCGCTTTTAAGAGCTGCAAATGAGAAAAACTATGAAGAGTATATTACCGCTTGCAAAAACCTTGGAATTAGCGCTTATGAAACACCAACTACGATGCTTGCTGAGTTTGTGGAACAAATTTTCGATATATTTTCAAATGACTCACTTAGCAAAACAACAATGCAAAATTTAGCTTTTGAAGTTATGGCAAATACCGCTAAATTTCCCTTCAAGCTCCCAGCTGAAGCTATCTATATCCTAAGAGTAAGTGCCATTATAGAGGGTCTTGGAACTAGTTATTTAGAAAATTTTAACGGCATAAAAGATATACTTCCAATCTTAGTTAAAAATATCCCGCGAGCAGTTGGCGCAAAAGAGACTTTAGTAGATACTATATTTGATGAATTACAAGAGCTTCCGCAAAACCTGCACTACATAAAGACAAGTTTTCACAAGATAAGCTTGGGGCAGATAGAGACAAATATCTCCAAATCACAGCTTGAATACTTTAAAAAGGTCATTGATAAAAAGGTTAGCGAGCTTATTTTTGGACTGATTTTAATCCTAACTTCATTTTTTATCCTACTTTTAGATAAAGATTATAAATTTATAGCCACTGCTTTTTTTATAGCTGGAGTTTTAAGGCTAATTTATAAAAAATAATTTAGTCAAAAAGAGTAATTAAATAATCTTGCCTTTTTTAGGCAAGATTATATCTATTTATTTTTTTGTTTCTAGCGGCCAATAAACGATAGGTTTTTCACCAAGTCTAGCCTCACCATGATACATTCCAAGATCTTTTTTAGTCCAAGCAAAGCCTGTTTTACCATTTTTATCTATTGAAATGATACCACCTGTTCCACCTAAGTGTTTAATTTGATCTATAGTTTGTTCTGCTGCTTTTTGAACGTTATTATCTTTGTATTTATAATAAGCTGAAACTTCGTGAGCTGCATTTACTCTCATATAAATATCACCTGTTCCTGTGCAAGATACAGCAACTGAATCGTTATCCGCATAAGTTCCTGAACCTATGATAGGGCTATCGCCAATACGACCAGTCATTTTATTTGTCATACCACCAGTACTTGTAGCTGCAGCTAGGTTTCCGTTTTTATCCAAAGCTATAGCACCAACTGTTCCAAGATATGGTCTTTCATTCATCAGCATTGATATTTTTTTCTTATCACCTGCTTTTTCACTATCTAATAGAATTTGCTCTTTTTCTTTTGCTTTTATTAAAGCATCGTGTCTAAAATCGGTATAAAAATATTTTTGATCTACCATTTCAAGACCATATTTTTTAGCAAGTTTATCAGCTCCCTCTCCTGCTACTAGAGTGTGCCAAGTTTTATCCATAACAAGTCTTGCACCTAGTATTGGGTTTTTAATATGTCTTGCCATAGCAACACCACCAGCTTTTTTAGTTTTTCCGTCCATTATAGAAGCGTCTAGTTCGTTAAAGCCATCAGAAGTAAATACCGCTCCTTTTCCTGCATTAAAGTGTGGATCATCTTCCATAACCATAATTGCAGCTGTTACAGCATCCATTGCACTTCCATTCTCTTCAAGAATTTTTTGACCTGCAAGTAGAGCTTTTTCCATAGGAACTCGCCTGATTTCAAATTCCTCTTTTGTTAAATCCATTCCACTTGTTCCACCATGAATTACGATAACAGGACTAAAATCTTTCTTTTTAACATCGCCTGCATTTAAGATTAAAGCACTTGATGCAACTACAATCACAGAAACTAAAATTTTAGAAAATTTCATATCTCCTCCTTATTTAAAAGTTGTTCACATTATACCCTAAAAACCATAAAATATAAAAAAACAACTAAGAGGCATATTTTTATAGTTATCAAAGCTCGGTTCTTGTGTCTTTTATACCATAAATATATGAGTTTTGAGTTTACCATAATAGCATTTACATTGTTTATTTCTGGTAATTTTGCAATTTATATCTCATTTTTCCAATTTTGCTTTTGTATCTTTTGTCATACTAAAAACCTAAACTCTAATATTTTTAAGATAGCGCTGCACATGAAATCTAGGAGCCGCAACAACTTTTAGATAAAAATTTTAAATTTATAGCCACTGCTTTTTTATAGCTGGAGTTTTAAGGCTGATTTATAAAAAATAGTTTAAAAACAATTTAGTCAAAAAGTGCGATTAGATAATCTTTCTTTTCAAATTTAACACTCTCAACCCTAACATCATATAGTTTTGTTAAGTTACTAGGCGTTAAAACATCATCTGTCTTGCCAAATTTATAGCTCAAATCATCATACAAAATCAATGTCTTATCAGCTACCGCGTGGACGTGATTTGGATTGTGAGTTGTAAAGATGACACTCAAATTTAACTCTTTTTTAAGATTTCTTATAAGAGTTAGAGTTTTGTTTTGATTTTTGAGATCCATCGCGCTAAATGGCTCATCAAGTATCAATATTTTATTGTTTGCAACAATGGCACGAGCAAGCAATACAAGCTGCTTTTGACCGCCCGATAGAGTCTCATAAAGCCTATTTTGAAGATGAAGTATATCCAAAGTCTCAAGTGCTTTTTTACTTCTTTCATAATCATCTTTTGATGGAGTTTGAAAAAGTGAAATTTGATTTGCAAGTCCCATTAATACGATATCTATGACCTTGTAACTGAAATTTAAAGAGATATTTTGACTAAGATATGAAAAGCTTTTATCGATGCTAACTTTGCCTAATTTTGGCTTTAAAATCCCAACTAAATTGTGTAGCAACGTGCTTTTACCCTGCCCATTAAGCCCCAAAATCACCAAAGTTTCGTTTTGATTCATAGAAAAAGATAAGTCTTTGAAACAAAATTTGTCCTCTTTGTAAAAAAAACCTAAATTTGAAACTTCAACTATCAACTTTATTGCTCCTTCTTAAGAGATATCCAAACAAAGGAGCTCCAACAATAGCTGAAATTATGCTAATTGGTATCTCATTTTGCCACAAAGCTCTAGCTATATCATCAACTAAAAGCATAAAAATCATACCAACCATAAATGCAGCAGGAATACTTTTTAGGTGATTTGCTCCGCATAAAAGCCTTGCAATATGTGGCACGATAAGTCCTATCCAGCCGATATTTCCGCTAATACTTACCTGCGTTGCTATAAGCAAAGTCACAAGAATCAATATAAATGTTCTTAAGAAATTTACATTTATTCTTAGAGCTTTTAGCTCCTTTTCGTCGATACTCAAAAGGTTAAAACGCCATCTCATCATAATTAGCATAGTAATACAAGGCAATGAGACTATCAATAAAACTTTAAGCTCATCATATCCAACAGCAACAAAACTTCCCATTAGCCAAAAGACGATATTTGGAAGAACCTCTTCATTATCAGCTAAAAACTGAGTAAGACTTATTAACGCGCCAAAAAAACCATTGATGATGATACCTGCCAAAATAAATGTATAAATTGATGAATTTCTTGCAAATTTAGCAACAAAAAAGAGAAGAAAAAGCCCCAAAATTTCAAAACCAAAAGCGCAAATTATAAGCCAAAATGCACCTAATCCAAAAAACAGAGCTAAACAACCTCCAAAAGAGGCAGCTGTGCTTACACCGATGATTTTTGGATCAACCAATGGATTTTTAAAAAGACCTTGTAGGCAAATCCCGCAAAGTCCTAAAATGCCACCACAAATGCTTGAGATTAGGACTCGTGGTAACCTAACATCTATAATAACAGTTTTTAAAGTGCTACTATCTTTATCAAAAATAGCTTTGCAAATTTCAACAAAACTAGCTTCTATATGCCCTACTCCAAGCGAGTAGAGCATAAAAAGTAGCCAAAAAACAGCTAAAAAGATAAATCTTAAATTTAACAAAATCTCACCTATTTGCCATCATACTCGAAGTTATAGAACTTCTTATAATACTCTTTTACCTTTTTGTCTAAGTTAAAATCTTTAAAAATATCTGGATAGAGCTTTTGTCCTACCCAAAACTCGCCTATTGCCATAGCTTCAGGCGTTGGATAGCCCCACGCTTTGGCATATTCTGGCATTAGATAGATTTTATTATCTTTGATAGCTTTAAAATTTTGTAGCACCTTATCAGATTTTAACTCATCAACAACAGCTGGATATCTAGCCTGCACAAATATGACATCTGGATTCCAGTCCAAAATATTTTCAGCACTAACTTGCTTATAACCTTTTATATCTTTGGCTGCAACATTTTCACCGCCTGCTCGCCTAAAAATTATATTGGTATATTTACCGCTACCGTATGTTTGGTATTTTGGATTTGCCATGTAGAGTTTGGTTTTGGTTTTTATCTGTGAAGTGTAGTTTTTTAACTCTTTTTGTGAGTTTTTGATGTAGTTAATAAGCTCATCTGCCTCTTTACTCTTGCCACTAACCTCCCCAAGAAGCGCAATTCCTTCATAAAGTCCATTGTTATATGAATACTCCTCATCTTCAAACTCAGGATTTACACTATCTTTGCCCGCACTGCTGTTTTTAAAAAAGCTCATCATAACTACAGGAATTTTAAGCTCTTCTAGTTTTTTAATGTAACTTTTGTCAATGTAGTTGGTCACTATGACAACATCTGGCTTTAGTTTTAAAAGACTTTCAAAATTTATTGTCTTTAAATCACCTGGTGTTGGAAGCTTGTCAATGCCATTAAAAAGCCTTTTATACTCACTTCCAAGTTGCTTTTCCCAACTTTGCAAAACACCGACAATTTTATCTTTTGCTCCAATTTGCACAAAGACATTTAGACTTTGGTGCTGTAAAACTACTATTCTATCTACCTTATCTGGCAAACTCACTTCTCTGCCTAATTGATCTTTTATGACATCTGCAAAACCAAAGGTTAAAAATAGTAGCAAAATAGACAAAATCTTTTTCATAACTTATCCTTTTTAAGAAATAAAGTTATTATAGTGATTTAGATATTAAAAAATCATTAAATTTAATTATAAATTAATTTTTATACTTAAAATAATATTATAAATTATCTTACTTTTTTGCTAATATTTTCATAAGCTTTTTTTGCCCTAGTTTTTGGATTATCTATTAAAAATTTAGTTGAGTTTTTATCATAATTTTCATTTATTATATCCTTTGCTAGAAAAACTTTTATAGTTTTTTCGCCGTTTTCAAAAACTGGATTTATCCATAAAGGATTATAAAAAACATCAACTATTTTAGTAGAATTCTCATCTTTTGATATTAAAATTTCATAAGCAACGCTTTGTTCACTTTCTATATTGCCAATCGTTTCAACTCTTTGATTTGATATAAAATTTCCACAAGAATACGCTATAAAGCCATTTTGATTATACCATGCAATCTCTTGTGAAACATGAGGATGATTTCCAATGACAGCATTTGCGCCAAAACTAATGATTTTTTTAGCTAAATTTTGCTGATTTTTGTTTGAGTAACTTTGATACTCTACACCCCAATGTGGAAAAACAATAATAAAATCAGCCCCATAGCTTAAAAGTTTATCAATATCACTTTTGATTTTTTCTTCATCTAAGAAATTTAATAAACTTTTTTCTTCAGAATTTAGTGAGTTTTCAAGCCCATTATAGCCATATGAGTAACTTAAAAGCCCTATTTTAACACCTTTTACTTCTAAAAGTTTAAATTTATCATCCTTACCCGTGCCAAAACTAAAAAGTCCGGCATTTTCTATAGCCTTATTTGTTGTTAAAACACCATCTATTCCGCCATCAAGGGCGTGATTATTCGCTGTTGATAGAGCATGAAAACCAGCATCTTTTAAGTCTTTGAAAATTTCAGCTGGAGTATTAAAAAGTGGATATCCCTTATAAATTAAATTTGGATTTGATGAGCTTTCAAAATTTCCAATAACCAAATCACCACTTTTTAAAAAATCTTTAATACTGCTAAATTGCGGCGAAAAATCAAACCCACTACTATTTTTATCATGAAATCTAGCATAATCAAGCTGTGGATTATGTGTCATAATATCACCAACAACGATGATTTTAATAACACTTGCAAAAGTAAAATTTATAAATAAAATTAAACTTAAAAAAAATTTCAAATTTCAACCTTAAAAAAATTGATAAATTATAACTATTATTCATTAAAACTAAGTTATTTTAAATTAAATACTTATTTTATTGTAAGTTTAGCGTTATCTTTTAAAAGATAAATTTCTACTAAAATCTTCATAAGCTTTTACAACTTTTGCAAAATTGCAGCTTTTTCATCTCTATCTATTTTGATACATGCCGTTTTGTTTGCCAAATAATACTCATACATCTTACAAGTAGGTAGTAAAATAATATCAATGATATTTGAATTTTCAAAGCCTGGCAAATTTAGCGAAACATCTCCGAGTAAATTTGCACTACTTTTGCAAGTTGGCATCAAAAAAGCATTATGTTTTATAGAAATGTTGTTTTTCCTAGCAAAATCTTCATATGCCATTTTATAAAAATATTGTTTTGTTATATCGCCAATTCCTGGCGTATTTTTTGCTTCATTTTCATCAAGTATTGTTGTGTAGTATTTGGCATCATATATTGAAAGCCCATCTTTGTTGATAGTTACAATATCTGGAATTAGCGTCTTTGTGGCCTCATGAATACTACTGGTTTTAACATCTCTCCACTTTGGCTTTGGAATAATATCTTTTAAAAATTTATTACCATCATTTTCATTACCATAATTACCACAAAGCCCTAACTCTTCTAATCTTTTTTCTAAGCTATTGTCAAGGACTTTTGAACATACATCTTCCCAGACTAAATTAAAACTAGAAGTTCCTACAAAAGAGATATCGCTAGAAGTTTTTTTAATACTATCTTGCTCAATATATCTTTTTAAAAGCTTTAAGATATTTTGCCTATATGTTATAAACTGAGTTGAAAGCTCTTGATTTAGACGATTTATTATAAACTCTATAGTTCCAAAGTTATCTAGTTTTGCTAAGCTCAAATTTATAGGTGAGATATTTAAAATATTTAAGATATCTTTTAGCTTCTTACAACCCTCACTTAATACAAAAGCATGAAGCAGTGTAAAAAAATCCTCTTTATTGCTCTTTTGATTAAGAGTAAATGTATCTAAATAAAATGGAATATTGTTAGAAAAGTATGCTGTGGTTTCATTGATGGTCTTTTCCCAACAAATCTCTCCTTCACCATTTTGCTCGATTATATCATTTTCATTTATGTAAAGCCCATGCTCATAGTAGCTATGAATAAGCTCTAAAACAACCGATAAAAGGTTAAAATTTTCAAGCTCTAGCTCTTCATCAAAGCCTATATTTTGCTGTTTTGACTGATATTTTCTAATAACAGAGATTAGTTGTTTAAGAATTTCATAGTTTTTATCTGATTTTTCATCTTCTATATATTTTGGATAAATGACAAGACAGATATTACCAACAACTATGATCCCAACATATTTAAATACATAATCATCAAATTTATCATTTAACTTAAAATCTTCATCAAGCAGCTCATCTAATTCAAATTTAGAGCAACTTTTTAAATATTTTACGATATTCATCAAAGATAAGTTTTTTAACAGATCCCTAAGCTCTTCATCATCTTTTTCAAAAATGTCTTTTAACTTATCAAAAGAATATCTCTTTAACTCTTTTAGTAGCTTTATATCCATAAATTATTCTTTAATTTTTTCTATTTTTAATTCCAACTTATCTTTAAATAAATTAAGTGCATCTTTTTGAAATTCTTCACACAATTTTGAGTAAGTAGAGTAGCTGTTTTCAGCAAACAGTAGTGATCTATAAGCTCTAGCTGCATCTTCGTAAAGATACATTAAAACTTTATCTTTAATAATATCTGTGAGTTTATCTGGTTTATGTTTATATTTTTCTAAAATTGACTTTGATATAAAATAAGGACCTATAAGCTTATCTTCAGGTATATTAAGCTTGGACAATCTTTTATTTACCTCTTTTCTAAAATCATCCCATTTGACCACTTCTAAGCTGTTTATTTTAAATTTGTAGTTTGCAAAACTTACATCTACTGCATCATCAATTCCGATATATCTAAACTCCCATCTTCTTTTAAATGCTGTATCTATGGGCATAACACCTTGATCTGCACTATTCATTGTAGCCCAAATATACAAGTTACTTGGCAAAAATATCTTACTAAAATTATCGCCCAGTTTATTTTTTATATTCTTAGATAGCTCAACTTTCTCTAGATCTTCTTGTAAGAATTCTTGTAATTCTCTTGATGTAGTAATTTCATACTCACTTTCCCCGTTAATGTCCCTATCTAATAGTTGAAATATATCTCCAAAAACAGCCGCAACATTTGCTCTATTGATTTCTTCGATAATTAAAAGATAATTTATATTCTCATTTTTGTAAGCTTCAATCAATTGTCTAATTAAAACTCCAGGGATATACTTATATGTTATACTCTCTTGCTCGTCTATTTTTTTAGGAAATGGCTTAAATGCTCCTACAAAATTTCCATACATATAATTTGGGTGAAAAGTTACACGCTCACAACACTCTTTTTCAAAGTCCTTTTTAGCCTCCTTATTGAGCAAATAGCTCTTCCCAGTGCCGGGAGCTCCGAAAAATATCCTTTGATGTGGCTTATCTATATGCTTTCTATGGGTATCGTTTTTATTTGATTTATCTGAGTTTTGTGTAGATGATTGACTTTCTCTTTCTTTTAAAAATTTTTCATAATAATTTAGTGATGAACTTAGAGTGCGGTTTTGTTCCGAATTTACTTCTTTATAGTTAGTAGAGTTTTTTATATTTTTAACTGTATCTTTAAAAATATTAATGTCTGATATGCTATATATCTCATTATTCTTTGTCTCCTTAAAATATGACAATTTGCTTAAGGTTGTATTTCTTAAAATTCCAACATATTTATCAACTGTACCATATCCACCAAGATTAGGTTCACTTTCAAGAAATTTTCTATACTCACTTTCTAAATTAACTTTATTGTTATCTCTTATAGTTGCAGGAGACGATTGTCTTTCTTTTAAAAAAGCTTCATACTGATTTAATGATGAACTAATGCTGTAACTACTTTCTTTGTTTATATCTTTATAGTTGTCAGAATTAACTATACTGTCTTTTATGTTTTGAAAGGTATTAAGGTCTGATATATTATATATATTTATATTTGAACTATAATTTGATATATTTTTTAAATATTTAGGCTTTATAAATCTAACGTAATTTTTTATAGTACCATATTCTTTTTTATTTTTTCTAAGAAATTCCTCATACTCGCTCTCTAAATTAACTTCGCTATTTTTATAAATATCCATGACAACACCTCTTTAATAAAAATATAATTTCCTATTATTATAAATAAATACCTTAAAACATAGCTAAAAACTTAAGATTTCATATAAAACTTGGTGCGTCATTTGAAAACAGTATCAAATCCTCAGCTTTTGTTTTTTCGCTTAATGTTTTTATAAGATCATTTTTATCTTTTAAAATAATCAGTTTATTTTTATCACAAATTTCACTAAAAATCTTTGCATTTAATTCACCAGTTACGATAATTAAATCAAAAATTTCATTTATGATTTTTGCTAAGTTTTCATTCATCTGTTTTGTGGCTTCTACTATTCCTGGAGTTACGATAACTTTATTTCCATCATATTCTCTAACAAGCTCATAGCTTGCACTCATGCCCTCAAAATTGCCATTAAAGCCATCATCTATTATAAATTTAGGTGTTTTAGATATGATTTGAAGACGGTGCTCTACACTTTTTAAATTTGAAATTTTTAATTTTATTTCATCTATTTTTAAACCTAAAAATTTCGCCACACATATACAAACTGCTAAATTTGAAGCATTAAAACTACCTAAAATTGGTGCATAAAATTTATAACTTTCATCAAATTTCATCTCAAAACTAACACCATCTAAATTCGCTTTGATATTTTGCAAACAATCATCATAAATAACTATTTTATCATCATCTTTTTTTAAGGTCGAGCTATGTAAAAAAGCCTTTTTAAGTCTTGCTGAGTTTAAAGCTTCAAGTTTTGTTTTTCTTATATTATCAACACTTTTAAAATATTCAATATGCTGACTTCCTATCTCACCTACAACAACAATTTGTGGTTTTAAAAATTTTGTTATCTCATCAATATCACCATTTTTCCTAGCGCCAGCCTCTGCTATGTAAATTTGCACATCGGTATTTAAATTTTCATTTATGTCTTTTACTAGGCCCATTAATGTATTTACACTTCTTGGGGTCTTATAACAATTAAATTTTTCATTTAAAATTTGATATAAAAAATTTTTAATACTTGTTTTTCCATAGCTTGCAGTAATTTGTATGATTGTTAAATTTGGCATACTTTCTAATTTTTTTTGTGCTTTTTGCATATAAATTTTCGCATTTAGCTTTTCAAAGCAAAAACTTATAAAAAATGATAAAAACAAAGATGCAAAGATTGGAAGAACAAATGCTTTTTTAAATAAAATAATATCTAAAAACAGAGTTGTTAAAATTAAAATTAAAAAAAATCTTTTAACTCTTGAGGTGAAAACTAATTTTTTATCAAGTTTTTTATGCCAAAAAATAAGACTTGGTAACAAAATAATATAAAAATATATAAAAAATAAATTTTCATTTATAAGCCTTAGCCCAAAATAACAACATATTGGAATAAATAAAAAAATCAAATGCCAAAGAGGTTTAGTAAAATGAAAAAATACCCTTTCAAATTTATAAGAAAACCATTGAAGAGTTGTTATAAGGTAAAAACCTAGAGATAATATTAATAAAAAATGTGTAAAAAATTTTAAAAAAATCATTTTTTATCCTCTTCTTTTTTAATTTCTTTTAAAACTTTTTGAACTTTATATTTATAAATATCGCTAAATCTAATCGCTCTTTTTTTACTTTTTTTTAGCTCATCTTGAGTTAAATCAATATTTTTTATGTCATTTTCCACACTTTTTTCAGATTTATTTTCTAAATTTTGCGTATCTTTATCTGTTTTATTTATGCTTTGTTTTTCACTTTTAAAGTTATTATTTTCAACCTCTTTATAGTTTTCATCTTTTGGTATTTTTTCATCTAAATTAGGCTTATTATCTATTTTTTTTCTTTTTACAACATCACTTACTAAAACTAAATCTTGCACAACTTCATTATTAGATAAATCTTTTTCATCTTTTTTTAAATCATTTTCATCTATAACTATTTCATCTATTTTTTTATCATCATCGCTATTGTTAGCTTTTTTTGCTTTGCTATCTTCTTTAAATTCATTTTCTTGATTAAAATCTTTATTTTTCTCTAAACTTGTAGAAGTCTCTTTTTTTTCTATATCTTCATCTGATTTGCTATCTTTTTTTTGTCCCTCAACAACATCTTCATTTTTTTTATCATCTTGATATTCTCTTTCATAGACTTCTAGGACCTCATAATCATCATCTAATTTATCATAAATAAATTTATTTCCAATAATTGGACCTTGTATGGTTTGGTTATTTTTATTTTTTATTTTAATTTCATTTTTTACATTTATTTCATCAAGATTTTTTGTTTTATTGAAATCATTTGCTAAGATTAAATCTTCTTCATCTTTTTTTTGATTTAGCTCATTTGTTTCTTTATTTTCGTTGTCATTTTTTACTGTATCCATATCTTCTTTACAGTCTTCATCTTTTTCTTGGTTATCAGTTATTTTTTTATTGTTTGTATTTTCACTGTTTTTTTTAGAATCATTCGTTTCGTATTCTCGCTCATGAACTTCCAAAACCTCATAATCATCATCAAATTCATCATAAATAAATTTTTTATCATCACTTGATTTATCTATTTTTAATTCACTGTTTTCATTTTTTTTACTAATACTTTTAAAATTATTCTCTATGGTATCTGAAATAAATTTAGCATGTATCAAAAAGAAAAAGTGATCTCCTGCAAGTGGAAAAAACTCACTATTTTTAATTAGCCTATTTATCATTTTACCACTTTCAAGACTTACAGCTTTATCACCCTCACCCCAAAAAATAAGAGTTTTGGATTTTGTTTTTGAAAAAATCTCTCTAAAGTCCTCATCTACTACATTTTTTAAAGTATCATACATAACCCTACTCATCCCTGCGACATCTTTTGTAGCAAAGAGTTTATAAAGTCCTGCAAAACCAAAAATTTTTAAAAATTTATAAAGTTTTATTTTAAATTTTACAATAAAAGGTTTTTTTTCAACAATTCCAGCAGTACTTAAAAGAACTAAATTTTCTGGTCTTAAAAGAGTTGCTATCTTGCCGCCAAAGCTATGACCCATAATAATATCTGGCTTTAGTTTTAATGAGCTTAAAAAAACTTGAACAATTTTTGCATATTTTATAGAATCAAGTTCATAAAAAATATCACTTTTCCCAAAACCTGGTAAATCTATATAAATTTGCTTAAATTCATTAAGGTAAGAGCCAAAAGCTTTTATCATTATCTCTTTATTTGCACCCCAACCATGAATTATTAAAATAGATTTTTCTTTATCTGGATTTTTAACTTCATAGCTAATTCTATAGGTTTTTGCTAAGTATGAAATTTCTCTAATTGCCATCTTTGTGCCTTTTTTGTGAATATACTATATCCAAAAGCTCAACAGCACGCTCTAGTCTTTCATACTCCTTTAAGCTAAGCATAACAGCTTCAAATTTGTTATTTTTTACAATAACAGCTTTTTTAAGCTCACCATCACTCACTTTTGATAAAATCGCACTAAAATTCCTTACAACTTCGGTTGCAGTATAAATTTCATCTTGTTTAAAACTAGGCATCTATAACCTTTTACATAAAATTATATGTAAAATTTATCATATTTTTAGTTAATTTTTACTTATAAACAGAAATTGATTTTACATAGTTATAATTTATATCTATTTTTTTATAATTTGGTAAACTTCTAGCTAAATCATAAAGTCTATCCTCAAAGTTATCAAACAAATAATGGGCTAAACTTCCTGGATTTGTATTTATCTCATTTAGATAAATTTCATCATCAATTATAAAAAAATCACATCTTATAAGGCTTCCATCAAATCCATATGAGTAAATTTTAGAAAAAGCTTTTCTTAATTTTTCTTTTAATTTTTCATCTAAATTAGCTTCTTTTATGGTCTTACTATCACTAAATCTCAAGTATTTTTGATCAAAATCTAAAAATTCATCTTTATTTGGCTCCTCTATCATAGAAAATTCCATCTTTGAGTCTGCTTTATAGCCAGCTAAATTACATTCTCTAACACCTTCAAAAAAAGGCTCAACTAAAAGCGTATCATCAAACTCAAAACTCTTATCAAGTGCATATGTAATCTCACTCTCATCTTTAACGATGCTTATACCAATACTACTTCCAAGAGTTGCTGGCTTTAAAATAAAAGGAGGTTTTATAGTTATTTCTTCATTTCTTTTTAAAATTTGATAATTAAGAGTTTTTACTCCTGTTATATTTGCTAAAAATTTAGTTAAAACTTTGTCGTAGCTTAAAATTGCTGGTTTTAATCTTGTGCCTATAAATTTAACATCAAAAAACTCAAATAAAGATGCTATTTTTCCATCTTCTCCATCACATCCATGTATTAAATTTACATAAACTTGAACATCTATTTTTTTGCTACTAAAAGCACCTTCGCTAAAAAAACCACCATTTTTAAGTATAAGTTTTTTTGATTTTTTATACTCAAAACTACTAAAGTATGTAGCTTTCATATTTTTTGAATCTATTAAGTAAAAATCCCTATCTTTATCGCAAAAAATAAATTTGATATCTTTTTTTAATACATCCTTTAAAGTTATAGCTGATACTATGCTTATCTCATGCTCATAACTTTGTCCACCAAATACAAGTCCTAAATTCACTATTTTTCTCCTTATTTATGTTAATTTTTTTAATGCTTCTTTTATAAGATCTGCTGTATTTTGAGCTTTGCAAGATGGTAAAATTTTAAGAATTTTATCTCTCTTAAAACCTAGGCTTTCTAAAGCCATTATGCTTTCACTTTTATAACTTTCTAAGCTTTGGCTGCTTATTAATTTTGCATCACTTAATTCTGCTATTATTTTTCTAGCAGTTTTAAGACCAATACCAGGAACTGTTGTAAGAACCTTTGTATCACCATTTATAACAGCATTTGCAAAATCACAATATTTCAAAGTAGAGCAAACTGCCATTGCAGTACTTGCACCAACACCGCTTACTTTTAAAAGAATTTCAAACATCATCTTTTCATCACTATCTTTAAAACCATATAATAAATTTGCATCTTCTCTAACGATTTGTTTTATTAATAAAGCTGTTTCTTCGCCCTTTACAAGGGTTGCTGAGCAATTTAATGAAATGATAATTCCATAGCTTATCCCGTTATTTAGTTTTATTACCGCCATACTAGGCTCTAATTTAGTTAAAACACCTTCAATCTCAACTATCATTTTTTTCCTTTAAATTTCTATTTTATCTCTTTAATAAGCTTATTTAAGGCCTCATTTACTGAAATATCCATATATTTTAAAATCGTATCAGTTGAAGGATCTGGCACAAAAGTGTGGTTTTTAATAACGCCTGATTTTAAAATTTCTGAGTTTTTAACAAGCTCATATCCTAAAATAACTTCAGCTTGATCAAAATTTACTTGCAAAGATAAAAGTGAAGTATTTAAAACTAACGTATCTTTTGTAGGTCTAAAAATTTGTTCAAATTCACATTGAGATGAAACCGCACTAACAATTCCTTTATAAACCATCTCACTTGGTGTTGTAATATATTTCGCATCATCAACATAAATTATATTATTTTTACCATCTACAATTAAAATATTTCTACTATCGGCTAAATTTAGAGCTTGTATATTTGCAACATAAATTCTTTTTGAATTTTGCAATTTGTTATTGCAAACCTCACCTTTATAGGTCATTTCATAGTATCTTATAGGATTTGCTTTTTTACCTAAACAGCCACCTAGTAAAACAGATACGCAAATTATTAATAATATCTTTTTATACATTTTCTTCCTTTTATTTTAATCTAATGTTTGAGATCTTTTTTGCTTTTGAGTATCTCTAAAAAAGAAATCATATGGATCATCTTCTAACCTAAATAGAGCATTTTGAAACTCTCGAAGCATTTTTTTAAATTCCATTAAAGTCAAAGATGTTTCATGTAAAGTAGGAGATAATATTTCTTTTATATCATAATTTCCATTTTCTAAATCAGAGTTTATCAAATTTAAGGTTTTATTTAAATTAAGAGCTGTTTTATTTGCATTTTTTGCAAAATTATCTGCATTTTTAACTAATTCATTAAAATTTTTTAAACTTTCATCGATGTCTGATTTATCAATCTTTGCTAAAATTTCATCAAGACTTTTTAAAATGGAATTTAACTTAGCAAAATTTTCAGCATTGCTTAAATTTGAAGCTGTTAAATTTATAGAGCTTAAGGTTTGTTTTAAATTTTGTAGATTTTCATCATCTAAAACTGAGTTTATTTTTTTAATTGCCTCACTAACTCCAGTTGTTATAGCTTTTGCCTCGGAGTTAAACTTACTTAAAAAACTTTTATCTAGGTATAAAATTGGCTTTTCATTTTTAGAAAAACTCTCACCATCTCCTTTTGATAAATTTAATGTAGTAAGTCCGCTAAGACCTTGAATTTCAGTGGTTGCAATACTATTTTTCTTGATAGGAAAATCATTTTGAACATCAATTGCTATCTCAATTATTCCGTAATCACTACCTTTTGCAAAATTTATATCTTTTACATATCCAGCTGGAACTCCTATATATTTTACCGACGAACCTTCTTTTAGTCCATTTGGAAGCTCTTTTGTGTGTATATAATAGGTTGTATAATGAACATTTGAATCAGATCTTGTAGTCATCCACCAAACAAAACAAATAGTTAAAATTCCTACTAAAGTAGTAAAAATTCCAACAATTGTAAAAGAGTTTTTATTTTCCATCTAATTTTCCTTATTTCTGCTATCAAAAAGTTCTTTTAAAGGATTATTTTCAAAATTTTTAACTTCTTCTACATTTCCTTCAAAAGCTACTTTTTTATTATTAATTATTAAAAACCTATCAAGTATATTAAAAATAGAGTCACTATCATGAGTTACCATACCAACTGTTATTCCTAAACTATCTCTTAAATTAACTATTAGTTCATCCATTCTTCTTGCACTTACTGGATCAAGTCCTGAGTTTGGCTCATCTAAAAAAAGTACTCTTGGGCTTAAAACCAAAGCTCTTGCAAGAGCAACTCTTTTTTTCATACCGCCACTTAACTCACTTGGAAAAAGATTTGCCGCATCTTCTTTTAGGCCTGTTTTTTTTAGCCAAAACATAGAAATATCCTTAATATCATCTTTACTTAAAAAGCTATATTCTCTAAGTAATACTCCAATATTGTCAAGCACATTCATAGATGAATAAAGTGCACCAAACTGAAACATAACACCTGTTTTAAGCTTTATCTCTTCTCTTTGTTTTATATTAAGAGACCATAAGTCTTTATCAAACATGTAGACTTTTCCTTGGCTTGGCTCTTTTAAATAAATTAAAGTTTTCATTAGGGTTGTTTTGCCACTACCACTTCCACCTAAAAAGCCATAAATTTCGCCCTCTTTGATATGAAAGCTAGCATCTTTGTGAATCAATCTATCACCATATTTTATAGTTAAATTTTTAGCTTCTATAAACATTATAAATCAACTTTAAGAAAAAATATAGCAAATAAACAATCAATTAAAATAACCCAAAATATCGCATTTACAACACTTTTTGTAGTAAGCTTTCCAATGCTTGATGTACTTCCAGTTACCTCAAAACCTCTTAAACATCCTATTAAAGCTATTGCCATCCCAAAAAATGGTGCTTTTACAAGTCCAATATAAAAATGTTTTATTTCAACTAAATTTTTAAGTCTATCAAAATAGATTGAAAAATCAATTTCTAAATAGTAATATGAAACTAGCATTTGACCAAAAATACTTGCCATATCTGCTAAAAAAACAATGAATGGCATAATAATAATCATCGCTAAAATACGTGGAATAACTAAATTTATAAATGGATCAAAACTCATTGTTTTCATCGCATCAATTTCTTCTGTTATTTTCATAACACCAATCTCTGCAGTAAAAGAAGATGCACTTCTTCCAGCAACTACGATAGCTGCTATTAATGGGCTTAGCTCCCTAAAAGTAAGCATTCCCATAATTTCAACTATAAAAAGTGTCACACCAAAATCAGCAAGCATTTCTGAGCCTATATAAATAAGCACAACTCCTATTAAAAATGAGGTTAAACAGACTATAAAAACTGCATTAATCCCCGCATCTTTACAGACATTTGAAATAGCCTTAAACCTAAGTTTTTTTAAATTTAAAAGATTATAAAAAGATTTTAAACTAAGCTCGCCAAAAAAACTTAGAAAACTTAGAAAACTTAAATATGCACCATAAACTGAAATTCCAACTTCTTCAAAAAAATTTTTTTTCTTAAATTTATATGTTTTTTTAGGGATGTCATCTTTTATTAGTGAAAATATAGAATCAAATTTTTTATTTGAATTTGCAAAATTAATTTCTAAATTATTTTTTAATGCAAATTTATAGATAATTATAGCAATAGCATAGTCTATACTCTTTAAATTGGAAAAATCAAAAGTAACTTTATCTTTAAGATTTTTCATATCTTTTTTTATAAGAGAGATAGTTTTTTTGCTAACTTTATAATCCCAAATTCCATTTAAAAAAATAACTGAATTCTCAACACTAAAAGAGCTTTCTTGCAAATTTAACCTTAAATAAAAAAATAAGGTTAATTATACTATAATATTTCTTTACTTTAAATTAATAAATAGGTAGTTAAATTTGGCTAAAAAAAGGGTTTTTGCAGGGTTTTTTACAAATAGCATAGGAATACTTGTTTCTAGAATTTTAGGGCTTTTTAGAGACCTTTTAACAGCTAGTGTTTTGGGTGCTGGAGTTTGGAGTGATATTTTCTTTATAGCATTTAAATTACCAAATTTATTTAGAAGGTTATTTGGCGAGGGTGCTTTCACACAAGCTTTTTTACCAGGGTTTGCTCAAGCTAAAAAAAAGGCTATTTTTGCAACAACTGTTTTAATAAAATTTACTGTTTTTATACTGTTTTTAACTCTTCTAGTTAATGTTTTTGCTCCACTGTTTACAAAATTTTTAGCCATTGGATTCGATAAACAAACTATAAATTTAGCAGTTCCTTATGTAAGAATAAATTTTTGGTATTTAACTTTTATATTTTTAGTTACACTATTTGCCTCGCTTTTGCAATATAAAGATCACTTTGCAACAACAGCCTTTTCAACAGCACTACTAAATATCTCAATGATAATATCTTTAGTTTTAGCAAAAGGAAAAGATGATGAAACTATAGTGTTATATCTTAGTGTAGGCGTTGTAATTGGTGGGATAATGCAACTTCTTGTGCATTTATTTGCTTTAAAAAAACTAAAATTATTAAGATATTTTGGTGTTGGAATCACTGCATTAAAAAAAGGAAAAAAAGCTGATACAAAAGGCTTTTATAAAAATTTTTTTCACGGAGTAATTGGCTCAAGTGCAGCACAAATTGGGGCTTTTATAGATACTTGGTTTGCAAGTTTTTTAGCTTTTGGAAGTATAAGCTATCTATACTATGCAAATAGAATTTTCCAGCTTCCTCTTGCTCTTTTTGCTATTGCACTATCAACAGCACTTTTTCCAAAAATTGCAAAGACAATAAGTAAAAATGATGATAAAACTGCTTTGATTCTTCTTTCTAAAGCATTTCATCTACTTTTTGCCTTGCTTTTATTCTCTACAATTGGTGGTGTTATTTTAAGTAAAGAAATAATTTGGCTTTTGTTTGAAAGAGGTGCTTTTACAAGAAGTGACACTGTAAATTCAATGTTTGTTTTAAGTATGTTTATGATTGGACTGCTTCCTTTTGGACTAGCTAAAATTTTTTCGCTCTGGCTTTATGCAAAAAATAAACAAAATATAGCTGCAAAAATTGCAATCAAAAGCCTTATTTTAAATATAATAAGCTGTTTTTTACTTATAAAACCTTTAGGTGCAGCAGGCTTAGCACTAGCTAGCTCAATTGGTGGTTTTTACCTGTTTATTATGAATTTAAAAGAGTTTGGCTTTAGAAATTTTTTAGATATAATAAACCCTAAAAAAATCTTTATAATACTTGCTTTATGCTCAATAGAGGTTTTATTGTTTTTAGTTTTTAAGGAAATAATTAATGATTATATTTGATAGTGTTATGAAAAAAAAGGTAAATTTTGAACCTATTGATAAAAATATTGTAAGAATTTATCTATGCGGTCCAACAGTTTATGATGATGCCCATTTAGGACATGCAAAAAGTGCAGTTAGTTTTGATTTACTAAGAAGAGTTTTTATAAATTTAGGTTACGAGGTTAAATTTGTAAGAAATTTTACTGATATAGATGATAAAATTTTAAATAAAATGAAAACTAGCGGCAAAAGCTTAGAAGATATCACAAATTTTTATATAAAAAGATATTTGGATGATATGGATAACCTAAATGTCTTAAGGCCCGATTTAGAGCCAAAAGCGACTGAAAATTTGGAAAATATAATTGAATATATTTCAAAATTATTAGATAATGGCATGGCTTATAAAATAAAAGATGATGGCATTTATTTTGATACAAAAAAAGACAGTAAATATCTTAGTTTAAGCAAAAAAAATAGCGATGATGCAGCTATAGCAAGAGTAAAAAGTAGTGAATTAAAAAAAGATCCAAAAGATTTTGTTTTATGGAAATTTGATGAGTTATGGTATGAAAGTCCTTTTGGAAAAGGAAGACCAGGTTGGCATACAGAGTGCGTTGCTATGATAAAAGCTCATCTTGATTCAAACAATAAATTCTACTCAATTGATATTCATGCAGGAGGAATGGATCTACTTTTTCCACATCATGAAAATGAAGCTGCGCAGTGTAGATGTGGTGAGTATAAAAATCTTTCAAAATACTGGATGCATAATGGCTTTATTCAAATAGACAATCAAAAAATGAGTAAAAGTTTAAATAATAGTTTTTTTATAAAAGATGCCTTAAAATTAGTGCCTGGTGAGGCTTTAAGATTTTATCTTCTAAGTTCACACTATAGGGCAAATTTTAACTATAGCTTAGAAGATTTAAAAGCCTCTAAAAAAAGACTTGATAAAATTTATAGACTTTTACAAAGAGTTGATAACTCCAAGATAAGAGAGTTAAATTTAGAGTTTAAAGATGAGATAATAAAAGCTTTAAGCGATGATTTGAATACCTCAAAAGCTTTTGCCGCAATTGATGATTTTGTAAATTTAAGTAACGATTTTTTAGATAAATTCCCAAAAGACAGATCTAAAAAAGGCGAAATTTTAGCAAATTTAGGGTTTATTAAAAATATTTTTGGAATTCTAGAAGATAAAAATTACTTTAAATTTGGCGTAAGCAATGAACAAAAAGAGGAAATTGAAAATTTAATAAATCAAAGATATGAAGCAAAAAAAGAAAGAAATTTTATAAAAGCTGATGAGATAAGAGATAAATTATTAAAAAATGGAATTTCTATAATGGACACGCCAAATGGCACAAGCTGGGAGAAAATTTAAATGAAAAAAAGCGAATTAAATAAAGGCTTAAAAGAAGTTTTTAAAAGATTTTTGCCTTACATAAAAAACTATATACCACAATTTTGTTTTGCAATAATAGGTATGATTATGGCAGCAGCTGGAACATCGCTAACTGCATGGCTTATAGAACCTGTTTTAAATAAAATTTTTATAGAAAAAAATGAAAATTTACTATATATTTTACCTTATGCAGTTATTTTTGTATATTTTATAAAAGGAGCTGGTGGATATATGCAAAGATATTTTACCGTTTATATAGGTCAAGATATTATACGAGAATTTAGAGAAAAAATGGTAAAAAATCTAACTAATTTGGATATGAAATTTTTTAACGAAATACGCACAGGTGAACTAATAAGTAGAACTATAAATGACATCGATAGAATTAGAAATATAGTATCAAATATGATACCTGAGTTTTTTACAAATTTACTTACCATTATTGGTCTTTTAGGTGTTGTAATTTACCAAAGTCCAAAACTTGCTTTTTTTGCTTTAATCATACTTCCAGCAGCTATTTACCCACTAAGCTTATTAGCAAAAAAAATGAAAAAAATATCAAGACAGTCCCAAGAAAAAACATCTGATATAAGCTCAGTTTTAAGCGAAATTTACACAAATATAGAGATAATTAAAGCAAATAACACAGAAGAAAAAGAGCTAAATAGATTTAAAAAAGAAAATAATAAGTTTTTTAAACTAAACTTAAAATCAGTTAAAATAAACGAACTCGTAAGCCCGTTAATGGAGACTTTGGGTTCAGTTGGAGTTGCAGTTGTTATAATCGTTGGTGGAAAAAGCGTTATTGATGGCACAATGAGCGTAGGAAGTTTCTTTTCGTTTTTAACAGCACTTTTTTTACTTTATACCCCAATTAAAAAAATATCAAGTCTTTACAATAACATGCAAGATGCAGTAGCTGCAAGTGAAAGAACATTTGAGCTAATTGATAAAACACCTTCAATTATTGGAGGAACTAAAAATTTTCCAAACGATGCAAAAAGCATAACATATCAAGATGTTTATTTAAAATATGGTGATAAAGATGTTTTAAAAGGCATTAGCTTTAGCGCTTATAAAGGCGAAATTATAGCCTTAGTTGGTGGAAGCGGAGGCGGAAAAACATCTATTATAAACACGCTTTTAAGGTTTTACGACATTAATAGCGGAAATATTTTGGTGAATAATAGCGATTTATATGAATTTAGCCTAAAAAGCTTAAGACAAAATATAGGACTTGTTAGTCAAAGAGTTTATATTTTCAACGACACGATTGCAAATAATGTAGCATATAGTGGTGAATTTGATGAAAAAAAAGTAATTAAAGCTTTGAAAATGGCAAATGCGTATGATTTTGTAATGAATTTAGAAAATGGTATAAATACCGTTTTAAATGAGTTTGGATCAAATTTAAGTGGTGGTCAAAGACAACGTATTGCAATTGCTAGAATGCTTTATAAAGACCCACAAATCATAATCTTAGATGAAGCAACATCGGCACTTGATAACACAAGTGAAAATGCAATTACAGAAGTCATAGAAAATATCAAACAAGATAAAATTATATTTGTAGTTGCCCATAGACTTACAACTATAAAAAATGCAAATAATATCCTAGTTTTAAATGAAGGAAAAATTGCAGGTTTTGGAAGTGAGGAAAAATTAAGCCTTGAATGTGATGAGTATAAAAAGCTTAAAGGCACTTTTAATTAAGAGAATTTAAAAGTAAGATTTGTTAGAATACCGTTTATTTAAAAAAGGAATAAATTTTGAAATATGAAACACTAAAAAAAATATTTTTTCAATTTGACCCTGAAAATGCACATTTCTTAGCTATGAAAGGGCTTAAATTTGCCAACAATAATCCATGGATTTTAAATGTAGTTGGTAGAAATTATTTACAAAATGATGAAATTTTAAAACAAAATTTATGGGGAATTAACTTTGATAATCCCATCGGTTTAGCTGGAGGGTTTGATAAAGATGGTGTTGCACTAAAAGCTTTGCAAAGTCTTGGTTTTGGACATATTGAGTTTGGGACAGTTACACCAAAACCACAACCTGGAAATGAAAAACCGCGTCTTTTTAGACTTGTAAAAAATGAAAGTATTCAAAATGCTATGGGCTTTAACAATGCAGGAATGGAAGTTGTCAAAAAAAATGTTTCAAAATTTTACCCACTAAATTCTGTAATAGTTGCAAATATAGGCAAAAATAAAATAACACCAAATGATGAAGCCTTAGATGATTATGAAATACTTGTAAAAAAATTTGATGAAGTTTGTGATATGTTTGTTGTAAATTTAAGCTCACCAAATACTCCAAATTTAAGAGATTTACAAGAAAGCGAATATATAAAGAAATTTTTTGAAACCTTAAAGCCATTAACTAAAAAACCAATTTTGCTTAAAATTTCGCCCGATTTTGCATACGATCAAGCTATTGAAATCTGCACCACAGCAGTAGAAAACAAAGCTGATGGGATAGTAATAAACAATACAAGCATTGATTACTCTCTTTCACCAAATATAAAAGAACATAAAGGCGGAATTAGTGGAAAACTTATAACGCACAAATCAAGAGAACTTTTAAAAGCTATTTCTAAAGAATTATTTGGAAAAACAACTCTAATAAGCTGTGGAGGCATAGATAGTGCCGAGGAAGCTTATGAAAGAATTAAATATGGTGCAAGTTTGATTCAAATTTACACTTCTTTTATTTTTAAAGGTCCAACTATTGCAAAAGATATAAACGAAGGACTTATAAAACTTCTTAAAAAAGATGGTTTTTCAAATATAAAAGAAGCTATCGGTATAGAAATAAAAAAGTAAGAAGGGATAAATTTGTTACCAAAATATAATAAATTTATATTAAAAAATGGACTTGAAATTTATCATGTCCCTATGAATTTAGGAAGTGATGTTATCAGTGTAAATGTTGTTTATAAAGTTGGTTCAAGAAATGAAACTATGGGTAAAAGTGGCATAGCTCACATGCTTGAACATCTAAATTTCAAATCAACTAAAAATAGAAAAGCTGGAGAATTTGATGCAATAGTTAAAGGTTTTGGTGGTATTAATAACGCTTCAACTGGCTTTGACTATACGCACTACTTTATAAAATGCTCAAATAAAAACTTAGAAAAATCACTTGAATTATATGCCGATATAATGGAAAATTTAAACTTAAATGATGAAGAATTTCAGCCTGAAAGAAATGTGGTTTTAGAAGAAAGGCTTTGGAGAACAGATAATAATCCTTTTGGATATCTATTTTTTAGACTTTTTAATAACGCATTTATATATCATCCTTATCATTGGACTCCAATTGGGTTTAAAGATGATATTAAAAATTGGAGTATTGATGACATAAAAAGATTTCACTCGATATATTATCAACCTAAAAATGCAACTTTATTAATAGTTGGTGATATAGATGAAAAAACTGTCTTTAACCTATCAAAAAAATACTTTGAAAATATAAAAAATAGATGCAAAATACCAAATTTGCACACTTATGAACCAGTTCAAGATGGAGAAAAATCATTTGTTATTCATAAACAAAGTGAAGTTGAAATTTTAGGACTTGCATATAAAATTCCACCATTTAAACACAAAGATAGAATTAAATTTGAAGCGATAAGTCAATATCTAAGTGGTGGTAAAAGTTCACTTTTAAATAGAGTTTTAATTGATGAAAAAAACTTAGCAAACCAAATAGATACCTATAATCTTTCAAGTATTGATGAAAATTTATTTATAATTTTTGCAGTTTGCAATCCAGGAATTAGTGCAGATGAATTAAAAAATGAAATTTTAAAACTCATAGAGAAACAAAAAGAAAATTTAATTAAAGATGACGAGATAGAAAAATTAAAAAATAGTGTAAAGTCTGATTTTATTTACTCATTTGATAGCACTAGTAAGGTTTCTTCAATATATGCAAACTATATAATGTGTGGTGATATAGATATGCTTTTTAACTATCAAGATGATATAAACTCGCTTAAAAAAGATGACATAAAAGAAACTTTTAAAAAGTATTTTAGTAAATCAAATTTGACAATTGGTGTTTTAAAAAATGGATAAAAGGAGTAAAAGATGGAAAAAGCTATATTAAGTGGTGCCATGACAGCACTTATTACACCACTTAAAAATGGTGCTTTGGATGAAAATGGCTATGCAAGACTTATAAAAAGACAAATTGAAAATGGCATAAATGCAGTAGTTCCAGTTGGTACAACTGGGGAAAGTGCAACACTAACTCATGATGAACATAGAAGATGTATTGAAATAGCAGTTGATGTATGCAAAAACACAGGCGTTAAAGTTATAGCTGGTGCTGGAAGTAATGCAACCCATGAGGCAGTTGGACTTGCAAAATTTGCCAAAGAACATGGCGCAGATGCAATTTTATCAGTAGCGCCTTATTATAACAAACCAACACAAGAAGGACTTTATTTACATTACAAAGAACTAGCAGCTTCAGTTGATTTACCTGTTCTTTTATATAATGTCCCAGGTCGTTGTGGAGTTGAAATTTCAACAGAAACTATAATTAGACTTTTTAATGATTGTCAAAACATAATTGGTGTAAAAGAAGCAAGTGGCAATATAGATAAATGTGTTGATTTATTAGCTCATGAACCAAGGCTTTGTGTAATAAGCGGTGAAGATGCGATAAATTATCCAATTTTAAGCAATGGCGGAAAAGGAGTTATATCAGTTACTTCTAACCTGCTTCCTGATTACACTGCAAAATTAACTAAATTTGCACTAGATAATGAGTTTTTAAAAGCAAAAGCAATAAATGATGATTTATACAATATAAATAAAGTTATGTTTTGCGAAAGCAACCCAATCCCTATAAAGGCAGCAATGTTTATAGCAGGATTAATCGATAGTTTAGAATACAGACTTCCTCTTTGCAAACCAAGTAAAGAGAATTTATTAAAAATAGAAAAAATAATGAAACAATATGATATAAAAGGATTTTAATGGATAATTTTTTTAAAAATAAAACGCTGGTTATAAGTGGTGGAACAAGAGGTATTGGAAGAGCAATAGTTGAAGAATTTGCACAAAATGGTGTAAATATAGCTTTTACATACAATTCAAATGAAGAGCTTGCAAAAGAAATTGAAAAAGAATTAACAGATAAATATGGCATAAAAGCTAAATCTTATCCTCTTAACATACTTGAGCCTGAAACATATAAAGAACTATTTTTAGAAATAGACAAAGACTTTGATAGAGTTGATTTTTTCATATCAAATGCTATTATATCAGGTAGAGCTGTAGTTGGTGGATATACTAAATTTATGAGATTAAAACCTCGTGGAATTAATAATATATTTACAGCAACAGTAAATGCCTTTGTAGTTGGTGCTCAAGAAGCAGCAAAAAGAATGCAAAAAAATGGCGGCGGCTCAATTATCTCAATAAGTTCAACTGGAAATAGAGTATATATAGACAATTATTCAGGTCATGGAACATGTAAAGCAGCAGTTGAAGCTATGGTAAGATATGCGGCAACCGAACTTGGTGAGTTTAATATAAGAGTAAATGCAGTAAGTGGTGGACCAATAGAAACAGATGCTTTAAGAGCTTTTGTAAATTATGAAGAAGTTAGAGATAAAACAGCTGAGCTTAGTCCTCTTGGTAGAATGGGTCAGCCAACTGATTTAGCTGGGGCATGTTTATTTATCTGCTCAGATAAGGCTAGCTGGGTTACAGGACATACTTTTATAGTTGATGGTGGAACAACATTTAAATAATGATAAATTTACCAAATACTTTAGCTATTATTAGGATATTCTTATCATTTTTATTTTTCTTCTTACTTGTAAATTTAGGTGAAATTTGCCCAAATTTACATACTAGTTGGATAAATTATTTTGCAGTCGTTGTTTTTTTACTAGCTTCGATTACTGATTTTTTTGATGGCTATATAGCAAGAAGCTGGAATCAAATAACCAAATTTGGTGAGATAATAGATCCTTTAGCTGATAAAATGCTAACTCTTGCTGGATTTATAGGGCTGATGTATTTAGGACGAGCAGATCCGTGGGCAATTTATCTAATACTTATAAGAGAGTTTTTTATAACTGGATTTAGAGTTATAATGGCAAGTGATGGGGTAAAAGTAAGTGCTGGAATGGCTGGAAAAGTTAAAACTGTTTTTCAAATGATAGCAATTATATTCTTAACGATGCAATGGCTTGGTGGCACAATTTTACTTTGGATAAGTGTGTTTTTAACACTTTATTCAGGGTTTTTATATATTTTTGGATACGTGAAAGAAATAAAGCAAAGGAAAAAAAATAATGGATAAAAAAAACTTAAACTTAGCCATTGTTTTGGTGTTTTTAGCCATAGCGCTATGGCATTGGGGACCACTTTTTTTTGTAACTATTTTAGTCATTTCATTCTTGATTTTTTTTCATGAGCTTGGGCATTTTTTAGCAGCAAAGCAACTTGGAGTTTGCGTAAATATTTTTAGCATCGGTTTTGGAGAAAAAATTTATACTAAAAAATTTGGCTCTACAACTTATGCATTAAGTGCGATTCCACTTGGTGGATATGTCCAGCTAAAAGGACAAGACGATGCCAACCCAGCACTTAAAAACTATGATAAAGATAGCTATAACACTCTAAGCCCTTGGGGGCGCATTTATATACTTCTTGCGGGACCATTTTTTAACCTTATTTTGGCGTTTTTTATCTATATTGCGCTTGGATTTATCGGTGTTGAAAAACTAGCCCCTGTAGTTGGGAAAGTTATGGAAAACTCGGCTGCCAAAAGTGCAAACATAATGCCAAATGATAAAATTTTAAGCATTGATGGCAAGCCTATAAAAGAGTGGGATGATATCTCAAAACTAGTTACATTACAAACCATGAATATAGAAATTTTAAGAGATAAAAAAGCCTTAAATTTAACTCTTACACCAAAAACAGGAGATGCCAAAACTTTGTTTGGAGAAGATATTAAAAAGCCACTAATTGGAATAACTCCAAAAGGCGATTTTATAAGAGTTTATCACAAAGGATTTAGCGCTATTCCATACGCTTTTAATGAAAGTTTAGAAGCCTCAAAGCTCATCATAGTAAGCCTTCAAAAGCTAGTAAGTGGCGTTGTTTCAGTAAAAGAGATGGGCGGAATAGTCGCAATTACTGATATCACAACAAAAGCAGCAAGCATAAGTTTATCGGTGCTTTTGGTATTGACAGCGCTTATTTCAGTAAATTTGGGTATTTTAAACCTCTTTCCAATACCTGTTCTTGATGGTGGACATATAGTTTTTAACATTTATGAGATCATCTTTAAAAAGCCCGTTAGCGATAGAGTTTTTGTAGGACTTAGTTACGCTGGAATGGCACTACTTTTCACGCTTATGGCATTTACTATCATAAATGATTTTTTAAGAATGTTTGGAGCATACAACTGATGAATTTAAACAAACTTTTAGATGAGATAAATGAGCTTTCAAATGGCAGAAAAGTTGGGCTCGTAGCAGTTAGCAAGTATGTTGGCTCAAAAGAGATTAAAGAGCTTTTTAACAAAGGTCAAATGAGCTTTGGAGAAAACAGAGTTCAAGATCTTGTTAAAAAAAGTGATGAGTTAAAAGAGCTAAATTTAAACTGGCATTTTATAGGCACTTTGCAGACAAATAAAATAAATGCCCTTTTACAAATCCGCCCTACTTTGTGGCAAAGTTGCAACTCCATAAAACTTGCGCAGGCTGTAGATAAAAGGCTTGATTATAAGCTCGATACTTTGCTTGAGATAAATGTAGCAGATGAAGATAGCAAAACTGGGCTTGATCTAGCTCTAGCAATTGAGAGCTATTGCGCCATAAAAGAGAGTTGCAAAAACCTAAATTTAAAAGGCATAATGTGCATTGGTGCCCATAGCGATGATGAGTTAGAGGTTGCAAAAAGTTTTGAAAAAGCTTATGTAATTTATGAAAGCTTGCAAAATCAAGGCGCTGAAATTTGCTCAATGGGAATGAGTTCTGACTATAAAATAGCTATAAAATGTGGCTCAAATATGATAAGAATTGGAAGCTTGCTGTTTAAGTAGATTTTATTTTATATAAAGCAATATCTAAATTTATTTTAAAATTTCAAATTTGAACAATTGTCGTTTAAATTTATGTTAAAACTATTTGGTTAAACTAAAGTTTTAAAATTAGTAATTTTATTTAAGTGATTTTCCATTTTTACCTCTATTTTCATTAAGATACTTTTCATATTCAATGTCTTGAAATTCTTTAAGTGTTATATTTTCATCTTTTGGATAGATTTTTTCTGGATATCTATAATCAATCATATCTATCTCATTTATTTTATTTTGCCAATTTTTATAGTTTATATAATCTTTTATAGACTTAAAATTACTATCTTGATAAGGACAAAATTCTCTATATTTATCTATTTTTAAATCATATATTTTTAAGGTTTGAATATTAGCTTTTCTTGGATTTGGTTTTAGATACTCTTTGTTGTATATACTAAATATACTTACTGATGGATTTCATTTGCTACTTCTTTAATACTTTGTCTAATTCACTATTTGTTTGGTTATTATCTGTTGGCATTTTATATCCTTTATAATTTATTATTTTAAATTTGGTTGGATTTATTTAAATCGACTATGTCATCTATAAATTTTTTACTATTTATAAAATTTATCTCATTGTAAATAGTATCTGTTAGATTTTTAAAAATCACATTAGTTTTAGTATCTATTAATTCAACAATACCATCAGTTAGATTTCTCCTATTTTTGTAATAAATATAATGTTCTATATTTTTAAATGTTCCATTTTCATCAATACATATACTTTTAGTCAATAAAAATCTTAAATTAAAATATATCTTTCTTTGCTCTCCTTTATATTGTTTGGTTTATTTTTTCTCCCCAAATATAATAACTTAAAACTTCTAATGTATAATCTCCAACTAAATGTAAATATTTTTTACCCATTGCTTGCTCCTTGTTATAATATTTCTTTTGTTGTTCCACAATTATTTAGTTTTATATTAAAAAAAACATTTGTTTTACCATATTTTGATGTATTTTCGTATCTTTTATTTATACTATCAATAAATTTTGAAAGATCATTATGCGCAAAACTATCTTCTCTTTTTCCATTTATTACATAATATTCTTTAGAGTTGCTATAGCTATTAAATAAATTAAAATAAAATCCACTTACATATCTTTTTTTATTAATATAAAAAGCATCTTTGCCATATATTTCAATTAAATTATGATTATTTAATATAATAAAAGCTTGATTTATAGGCAAATCGGCATATCTATAAACATATCTACCATTTTTTATTGTGCCACCTAAATCAACTTTATGTGTGACATCTTTTATAGTATAGTATTTTTTTAAAGTTTCAAGAATATTTAAACTCTCTGTTGTAACCAATAATCCTAGCTCACCCGTATATAAAGAAGTCATTACGGTAACATTTCTATCTATATCATTATTAACTATATGCTTAAGTGTTTTTAAAATTTCATAATTTGTTGGATTTTCTTCTATAAAATAAAACTCTGGTGGAAGTCCTCCATTATCATCATAGTTTATTCTATTTAAAGCAGCACTATCAAGAAAATTTTTTAAAATTTCATCATCATTTAAATATTTAAATTCTCTAAAGCAAAAACCTGTGAAGTGTAAAATAGATATTATACTTGATAAAAATATTATAAAAATCAAAATTTTATATCGCTTTTTTAAATTTAAAATTTAAATGCAATGAAGAAATTATATAACTTTGTTTCTTAAATTTGGATGTTTTTATTTTGCCTTGTATGGTAAATTTCATTTATCAGTGTTATTTTAATTTGGTATCTATACATTAAAATTATAATTTATTTTTAAGAATTTGCGTATTAGTTTTAAATAGAAATTTAAAACCAAAATGGCAGCCAAAACTGCCATTTTTACTATTTTACATTTATTTTTATATTGTTTTCATCAGCATCTATTACTATCTCATCGCCACTTTTTATCTCATCTTTGAGTATCATCTCAGCTATCTCATCTTCAACCAACTCATACATTGCTCTTCTTAGCGGTCTTGCACCAAACTCAGCGTCATATCCAACACTTGCGATAAGTTTTTTGGCATTTTGAGTTAGAGTTGCTTTTATCTCTCTTTCCAATAGCTTGCTTTGTAACGACTTGAACATAATATCTACTATTTTTACTAAATTCTCCTCTTTTAAAGGATTAAATACGATGATATCATCAAGTCTATTTAAAAACTCAGGCTTAAAATAGCTTTTCAAAGCAGTCTTAACAAGCTCATCTCTTTTTTCTCTGTCACCACTGAATTCCATAATTTCATTTGAGGCGATATTTGAAGTTAAGATTATAATTGTATTTTTAAAATCAACTGTAACGCCCTTATTATCAGTCGCTCTACCATCATCTAAAATTCCAAGCAAGATATTAAAAACATCTTTATGAGCCTTTTCTATCTCATCAAAAAGCAAAACCGAATAAGGCTTTCTTCTAACAGCCTCGCTAAGTTGTCCGCCCTCATCATATCCAACATATCCAGGAGGTGCTCCAAGAAGTCTTGAGACACTATGACGCTCCATATATTCGCTCATATCAAAGCGTATCATCGCCTTTTCATCATCAAACAAAAACTTAGCCAAAGCCTTTGCCGACTCAGTTTTTCCAACTCCAGTAGGCCCTAAAAACAAAAAGCTTCCAATCGGCCTATTAGCACTTGAAAGACCTGCTTTATTTCGCTTTATTGCTCTTGCCAATGCATGAAGTGCCTCATCTTGTCCTACAACACTCTCTTTTAAATGCTCTTCAATATTTAGGTATTTTTCTTTCTCACTAGTTAGCATTTTAGCTACACTAATTCCAGTCCATTTACTTAAAATTCCAGCTACTAAATTCTCATCAACCTCATTCTTTAAAAGCGTGCCGTTTTCTTGCATTTTTGCCCATTTTTCTTCAAGAGCTTTTATCTCGCTTTCTTTAGCAGGAATTTTTCCATACTCTATCTCAGCAGCTTTGTTTAGATCTCCATTTCGCCTAGCCATCTCAGCTTCATTTTTTAAACTATCAACGCTTTTTTTAGCATCACTTATAGAGCTAAATACCTTTTTTTCGTTTTCAAATTGTGAATTTAGCGCGTTTTTCTTCTCATTTAAATTTGCTAGTTCTTTTTCTATTTCACCAAGCCTTGTTTCATTCTTTTCTTTATCTTCCATTTTTAAGGCTTCTTTTTCAACTTGCAAAGTTACAATTTCTCGCTTTATTTTTGCTAACTCAAAAGGCTCACTTTCTATTTGCATTTTAAGCTCAGCTGCTGCCTCATCGATCAAATCTATAGCCTTATCTGGTAAAAATCTGCCTGAGATATAGCGATCACTTAACTTTGCAGCTGCAACCAATGCGCTATCAGTTATGCTAACATTGTGATGAACTTCAAGACGCTCTTTGATGCCTCTTAAAATTTGCAAAGCTTCATTAACACTTGGCTCACCGACATTTACAGGCTGAAAACGGCGCTGCAATGCTGCATCTTTTTCAAAATATTTTCTATACTCTTTTAGTGTTGTTGCACCGATTGTGTGAAGCTCACCTCTTGCAAGAGCTGGTTTTAGTATATTTGCCGCGTCCATACTTCCTTCACTTGCACCTGCTCCTACAATTGTGTGGATTTCATCTATAAATAAAATGACATTTTTTGCTTTTACAACTTCATCAATAACCGCTTTTAGTCTATCTTCAAACTCTCCACGATACTTTGCACCTGCAATTAATGCACTCATATCAAGAGCAATTAATTTTTTGTTTGCAAGGCTTGTTGGAACATCATTTTTTACTATTTTTTGAGCTAAACTTTCAACAATTGCAGTTTTTCCAACACCTGGCTCACCAAGCAAAATAGGATTATTTTTAGTTTTTCTTATTAAAATTTGCATAACCCTTTGAAGTTCTTCATCTCGCCCAATAACAGGATCTAACTTGCCATCTCTTGCCTTAGCTGTTAAATCGATACCGTATTTTGCCAAACTATCCATTGTCTCATCAGCAGTTTTTGAGTCGATCTTTTGCCCTGCTCTTAGCTTTTCAAGCTCTTTTTTAAACTCATTTAAATCTACAAATTTACTTAAAATTTGTTTAATCGGGTCATTTTCTAAATTTGCTAAAATCCAAGTATCAATAGCTATAAAACTATCTCCGAGTTTTGTCATTAGTCCTTTTGCGTTGTCTAATGAATTTATTAAATCCAAACTAATTTTAATATTATCTCTATTTACATTTGAACTTGTAGGTAAAGTTGAAATACGAGATTTTATCTCCAAATTTAATGCTTCATTCGAAACACCAAATTTATTTAAAATTTGATTTAATATCGAGCTTGTATCTGTACTCATCGCCCAAAGCATGTGCAAGGGCTTTACTTCGCTATTTTTTGAATGAAGTGCTAAAGAAAGCGAACTTTCAACTGTTTGCGTAAGTTGATCAGTTAAAATTTCAAATATATTATTCATCTTTTTTCCTTTTTATTTTTATAATGATGATATTATATAACTTTAGTCTTTAATTGTCAAGTTTCCTAAATGAAATTTTTAAATTTATACTTTTTTACAAAAATGTGAATTATTTATCTAAATTTTATTGATTTATGCTAAAATTCCCACATAAAATTATATTTGGAGAATGGATTGAAACAAAGAAGTAAAATTTTAAGTTTTGGCATATTTTCTGCCATGGTTGCATCTGTTGTTATATCAACAAATTTAAATGCACAAACACCAAAAAAACCTGAAAAAGAAGAAACAAAGCTTGAGAGTTTAGCTAAATTTACAAGAGTTATTACAACTGTTGAGAGTAGCTATGCTGATGAACTTACTTTTTCAGAGATTATTAACAAAGCAATTTCTGGGCTTATGACAAACTTAGATGCACACTCTGGCTTTTTAGATGAAAAAGCATTTGAAGATACAAAGGTTCAAACTCAAGGAGAGTTTGGCGGACTTGGCATAACAGTTGGTATGAAAGATGGAGCTTTGACTGTAATATCACCTATTGAAGGAACTCCTGCTGATAAAGCTGGTGTAAAATCAAATGATGTTATATTAAGAATAGATGGAAATGCAACTTTGGGAATAACCTTAGAAGAAGCAGTTAGTAAAATGCGTGGAAAACCAAAAACTCCAATAACAATAACAATAGTAAGAAAAGGAGAGCCTCGTCCATTTGATATAAACATAATAAGAGATATTATAAAAGTTGATTCTGTTTATGCAAAAAATATAGAAAATGAAGATATTTTATACTTAAGAGTTACAAATTTTGATCAAAAAGTTACAAAAGAATCAGCTAAATTTATAAAAGAATTTGCTAAAAATAACAAAAATGCAAAAGGTATAATCTTAGATCTTAGAAATAACCCAGGCGGACTTTTAGATCAAGCAATTGGACTTACAAATTTATTTGTTGATAAAGGCGTGATAGTATCTCAAAAAGGAAGAGATGCAAAAGAAAATCTTGAATATAGCGCAAAAAAAGATGAAAAAATTACCGACTTGCCTCTTGTTGTTTTGGTAAATAGCGGAAGTGCTAGTGCAAGTGAAATCGTAAGTGGAGCTTTGCAAGATTTAAAAAGAGCAGTTGTAATAGGAGAAGAAACTTTTGGCAAAGGAAGTGTTCAAGTTATACTTCCACTAAACGAAAAAGAAGCTCTAAAAATGACAATTGCAAGATATTACCTACCAAGTGGACGAACTATACAAAATAAAGGCGTTACGCCAGATCTTGAGGTATTTTATGGAAAAGTTCCTAATGATGATAAAGCATTTAACATAAAAGAAACTGATCTAAAACAACATCTTGAAAACGAACTTCAAAAAATTGATGATAACAAAACAGAAAGTAATAAAACTATAAACTTAGATCATAATAAAACAAATACTAAAGAAAAAGACAAAGAAAAAATAATAACAAAAAAAGATCTTTATGATGATATGCAACTTAAAACTGCTGTTGACACTATAAAGGTTTTAAATCTTACAAAGGATGGAAAATGACAAAAGACAAGCTAATCTATGAAGGAAAAGCTAAAAAGATGTGGAGTGTAAAAGAAGACGATGGTCTTTTAATAGCTGAGTTTAAGGACTCTTTAACTGCATTTAATGGTGTTAAAAAAGCTGAAGAAAGTGGAAAAGGTGCATTAAACAATAAAATAAGCACTGAAATTTTTAAACTTTTGGAAAAACATGGCATCAAAACAGATTTGGTAAAAAAAATCGATGATATAAATCAAGTAGTTAGAAAATGTAAAATTATCCCTCTTGAAGTTGTCGTTAGAAATATTGCAACAGGAAGTCTTACAAAAAGACTTGGCATAAAAGATGGCACAATTCTTCCTTTTACATTAGTTGAGTTTTGTTATAAAAACGATGAACTAAACGATCCTATTTTAAATGATGAACACTGCTTGCTTTTGGATGCTGTTAAAACAAAAGATGAACTTGAAATTTTAAAAACGGAGGCTAAAAAAATAAATAAAATTTTAAAAGATTTTTTTGATAAAAAAGATTTAAAATTGGTTGATTTTAAAATCGAGTTTGGAAAGACAAAAGATGGTGAAATTATCCTAGCTGATGAGATAAGCCCTGATAGCTGCAGATTTTGGGATAAAAATACAAACGAAAAACTTGATAAAGATAGATTTAGACAAGATCTTGGCAATGTCAAAGTTGCTTATGAAGAAGTCTTAAGAAGAATTTTAGGGTAAAAGTATGAAAGTAATTGTAAATATAAAATTAAAAGATTTAGTTTTAGATCCTGCTGGCAAAGCCACGCAGGATGCTCTTTGCTCGCTTGGCTTTAATGTTAAAAATGTAAGAATTGGCAAGCAAATTGTTTTTGATCTTGATAAAAAAAATGAAGATGAGGCAAGAAAAGAAGTTACTAAAATGTGTGAAGAACTTCTTGCAAATACAGTTATTGAAGATTATGAGATAGTTTTATGAAAGTAGTAATTATAAAATTTCCAGGAACAAACTGCGATGAAGATACAAAATATGCTTTTGATAAACTCGGCTTTAAGTGTGAGATAATAAACCATAAGCAAGATAAATTTTGTGCTGATTTAGTTGTATTGCCTGGTGGATTTAGTTATGGGGATTACTTAAGAACAGCTGCTATTTCTAAATTTAGCCCAGCTATGAGTGAGGTTTTAAACCATGCAAAAAAAGGTGGTTATATTTTAGGAATTTGCAATGGCTTTCAAATGCTTTTAGAGTTAAAACTTCTAGAAGGTGCGATGCTAAAAAATAAAAATTTAAATTTTATTTCTAAATTTCAAAATTTAAAAGTTATTTCAAATAGCAATAAATTTCTTTCAAAATGCAGTAAAGACGAGGTTTTAAATATACCAATAGCTCATGGCGAGGGAAATTATTATGCCGATGAAAAAACTATTAAAAGTTTAGAAGAAAATGATCAAATTATTTTAAAATATTGTGATGAGTTTGGAGAAATAACAAATGAATCAAACCCAAATGGTTCAGTTTTAAATATAGCAGGAATTTGCGATAAAAATAAAAAAATATTTGGTCTTATGCCACATCCAGAACGTGCTTGTGAGGAAATTTTAGGTGGTAGTGATGGCATTAAAATACTAAAAGGTTTTCTTTGTTAAGAGTAGTTTTTTTACTCATTTTTACTAGTTTTGTTTTTGCACAAGATGTTGATATAGAGTTTTTGAAAAGTATAAAGCCAGTTTCTTCAAATGAACTTTTAGAAAAAAATTCAAACCAATCAGCAAAAACAACTGATGAAATTTTAAATAAAGATACTCTTACACTTGATGATTTAAAACAAATTGCACCAAACGAAGATGGTAATTTGGAGCTTGATGATTCATTGATTTATCAAGAAGTAAGAGTAACCGATTTTTTACTATCAACTAGAAATGTTCCTAAAAGCGTTTATCAAAATCAAATTTTTAGCATAAATTTCAATGCAGATATTCAACAAAACATAAGTTTAGATCTGAATTTAACGGTTGATAAAACTCCAAATTTAGAATGGCTAAACGAAGGAAAAATAAATTGGGATAAAGATATAAATGGCCTTTACTCAACTAAACTTTGGTTTGAAGCAAAAGAGACAAATGCAAGCTTAAATAAAATTTCAATCACAGCAAAAAGAAATGGAGAATTTTTTCAAAAAGCAAGTATAAGCCCAAAACTTCCTAAAATTCTACCTGTAGAAGAAAAAGATAGCTATGCTCATATTGTAGCTGATGAGTTAAAAGTATTAAACTACAAAACAGCAAAATTTGATGCAAATTCAAATATTATGACTATTGAATTGTCTTCAAAAAATACAAATTTAAAAAGCTTTTATATAAATAATGAAAATATCATAAGACAAGGTATGACTTCAACAAAAGGTGGATATCAAAACCAAAAAGGTTTTTACTTTGTTGTTTTTAATGATAAAAAGAAAAAATTTGATTTTTCATATTTTAATGCCAAAACGAAACAATTTGAAAGTTTTTCTTTAGGTGTTAAACTCGAAGTTGATGATTTGAGCACCCAAACAGAGTTAAATCCACAAAACGATCCATTTTATGCTTACAAAAAAACTGCTCTTTATGCGGGTGTTATATTACTTTTGTTTTTATATATTTTTGGTAAAAATACTACTCCACTTATATTTGCTTGTATTTTAATAGCACTTCACATATATAACAAAGATCCTCATAATGTCGGAATTGTAAGCAAAGATGCAAAAGTTAAAATTTTACCTATTGAAAAATCAACTATTTTTTATATACCTGATAGTGATGAAAAAGTTGAAATTTTTGAGCAAAATAAAAACTACTATAAAGTTCTTTTCGAAAATGGAAAAATTGGCTGGGTAAATAATAAATATTTAATTAAAAAATAATTTTAAATTTTAATACTCAGTAAGTTGATAGTAATAATATCAACTTACTTTATAAAAATATATTATTTCTTGCAATTTTAATCACTTTGTTGTATAATCTGCTAAAAATTTGAAATAAAAAGGAATAATTATGGAACAAAAACATGAATTTCAAACTGAAGTTAGCGAACTTTTACATTTAATGATTCACTCACTTTACTCAAATAAAGAAATTTTTTTAAGAGAGCTTATATCAAATGCAAGTGATGCGCTTGACAAGCTAAATTATCTATGTCTTACAGATGATAAATATAAAGCGCTTTCTTATACTCCAAAAATAAATATTGAGTTTAATAAAGATAAAAAAACTCTAATTATAAGTGATAACGGCATTGGAATGGATAAAGAAGATTTGATTAATAATCTTGGAACAATAGCAAGAAGTGGAACAAAAGGATTTTTATCAAATTTAAGTGGCGATATTAAAAAAGATTCAAACCTAATAGGACAATTTGGAGTTGGATTTTACTCTGCTTTCATGGTTGCCGATCGAATAGAAGTAATGAGTAAAAAAGCTTTAAGTAATGATGCAAATGTATGGAAAAGTGATGCTACAAATTTTAGTGTTGAGCCAGCAAAAATGGAAAACTTTGGAACAAAAATAACTCTTTATATGAAAAATGATGAATTTTTAGATGAGTATACGCTAGAAAATATTATTAAAAAATATTCAAATCACATTCCTTATCCTATTTTCATGGATAAAAGCGACTATATCCCACCAAAAGATGGAGAAAAAGAGGGCCACACAGAGATAAAAAATGTTCAAGTAAATAAAGCAAGTGCATTGTGGCAAATGCCAAAAAGTGCGTTAAAGCCAGCTGATTACAATGACTTCTATAAGCAAATTAGCCACGATAGTAAAGATCCACTTTTGTATATACATACAAAAGCTGAAGGAAAAATAGAATATTCAACACTTTTTTACATTCCTAGCATTGAGCCTTTTGATTTATATAGGGTTGATTATCAAAGTGGTGTTAAGCTTTATGTAAAAAGGGTTTTTATAACCGATGATGAAAAAGAGCTTTTACCATCATATCTTAGATTTATAAGAGGCATAATCGACGTTGAAGATTTACCACTTAATGTAAGTAGGGAAATTTTACAAGAAAACATTATAATGCAAAACGTAAAAGAGGCAAGTATTAAAAAAATTCTATCTGAGTTAAAAAATTTAAAGGAAAAAGATTTTGAAAAATACTTAAAATTCTACTCTCTTTTTGGAAAAGTTTTAAAAGAGGGACTTTATGGTTTTACACCATATAAAGATGAAATTTTAGACTTAGTACTATTTAAATCAAATAAAAAAGATGGTTTTATAAGTTTAAAAGAATATAAAGAAAATATGCAAAAAGATCGAAAAGAAATTTATTATATCACTGGAAAAAATGCTAAGACTTTGAAAAATTCTCCTCTTCTTGAAAATTTTAATAAAAATAACATTGAGGTTTTAATCTGCGATGACGAGATAGATGCCATTATTATGCCTATGGTTTATGAATATGATAAAACTCCTATTAAGCCAGTAACAAGTGCTGAATTTAAAGAAGAGTTAAATCAAGATGACTTTAAAGAACTTACAGAAAAAATAAAAGAAGCTCTAAAAGATGAAGTAAAAGATGTAAGAGTAACCTCAAGACTTAATAAATCAGCTTCGTGTTTGGTTTATGATGAAAATGATCCAGACTTTGCAACACAACAAATTTTAAAACAAATGGGACAGGATAATCTGCCAAAAATTCTACCAATTTTAGAAATAAACCCAAACCATGAAATTATAAAAAAACTAAAAGATAATAATATGGTATTAAACGATGTAGCAAAAGTTCTTTTAGGGGTTGCGAAAATTCAAGAAGGCATCACAATAGAAAACACAGATGAATTTACTAGCATTCTAACTAGTTTTATACAAAAAGCAATTTAAAAAGTAAAAGAGTAGATTTTTCTACTCTTTTATGAATTTATAATTATATTCTTTGGCTAATCTCTCAACGCCACCTTTTAAATTTACTACATCTTTATAGCCGTTTTTATCAAGTAGTTTTGCAGCTGCACTAGATCTTGCACCACTTCTGCAAATAACAGCTATCTTTTTATTCTTATCAATGTTCAAATCTTCTAACTCATTTAAAAAATTAGCATTATAACCATTTTCAGTTGTTATAGGAATATTTAAAGCACCGGCTATATGAAAGCTTTTAAACTCTTCTTTTGTTCTTACATCAATAAGTAAAACATCATTTAACGCTTCAGGTGTAACCAAAATATTTGAAATTTTGCCAAAAAGCACACAACTACCAAAACATAAAATAAAAATTATTTTTTTCAATTTTCTATTCCTTTAATAAAGTGAATGTATTATACAAAATAATTTTAAATAAAACTATTACATTTCTTTTTTATAACAAATATATAAATTTTTTATAATTAAAAAAAACTTATCTTATAATATAATTTAATTAATGTTTTTTAGATTCGTTTAAAACTTATTGTGATATAATTGCTTGAAATCTTTAAATGAAGGAGAAAAGATGGCAACAAGAAAAGAACACGATTTTATCGGTGAATTAGAAATTAGTGACGACGTTTATTATGGCGTTCAAACTTTTAGAGCAGTCGAAAACTTTAAAATGACTGGAAGACAAATAAAAGACTATCCATTCTTTGTGAAAGCTTTTGCTCAAATTAAAAAAGCAGCAGCACTAGCAAATAAAGAGGTTGGTGTTTTATGCCCAGAAAGAGCTGATGCTATTGCAAAAGCAGCTGATGAAATCATAGCTGGAAAATATCACGATCAATTTGTTGTAGATATGATCCAAGGTGGTGCAGGAACTTCAACAAATATGAATACAAATGAGGTTATAACAAATGTTGCACTAGAAATTTTAGGTCATAAAAAAGGTGAATATAAATACCTTCACGCAAATGATCATACAAATTTGGGTCAAAGCACAAATGATACATATCCAAGCTCAATCAAAGTTGCAACTCATGCAAAACTTACAGACCTATTAAAAGCAATGGAGCTTTTAAAATCAGAGCTTGAGAAAAAAGGCAAAGAGTTTAAAGATATGATTAAAATGGGTAGAACAGAGCTTGAAGATGCTGTTCCTACAACACTTGGAAATACTTTCAATGCCTTTGCAAGCTATATCAAAGCTGATATTGAAAACATTAAAAAAGCAAGAGAACTAATGAGCTTTTTAAATATGGGAGCAACAGCTATTGGAACAGGAATTAATTGCCACCCAGACTACAAATGTGCAGTTCATAAACACCTTAGCAAAATCACAGGCGCAGAGTTTAAACCAGCTGAAGACTTTATAGCTGCAACTCAAGATACAGCAGATTTTGTTCAAGTTAGTGGAAGCTTAAAAACAGCTGCTGTTAGACTAAGCAAGATTGCTAATGACTTAAGACTTATGAACTCAGGTCCAAGATGTGGTTTAGCTGAAATTGAACTACCTAAAATGCAACCAGGAAGTTCAATTATGCCAGGAAAAGTAAATCCTGTTATAGCTGAAGTTGTAGGCGAGGCTTGCTATGAAGTTATAGGAAACGATGTAACTATTATGCTTTGCTCAGAAAGAGGAGAATTTGAACTTAATGCGTTTGAGCCAGGAATTGCTTATGCATTATTTAACTCACTTGTAATCCTTGAAAATGCATACATAACTCTAGCAGAAAAAGCTATTAAAAATGTTCAAGCTAAACCTGAAAATTGCTTAAATTTAGTTCTTAACTCAGTTGGTATAGTAACTGCATTTAACCCAGTAATTGGTTATGAAAACTCAGCTTCAATTGCAAAAGAAGCTTTAAAAACAGGTAAATCAGTTGGTGACATTGCAATAGAAAGGGGACTTTTAACAAAAGCAGAAGTTGATAAGCTTCTAGATCCAAAAAGTATGTTAAATCCTCACATGTCACATACTGGCAAAGATAAATAAATAGTCGGCACAAGGAAAATTTCCTTGTGCTTTTTCAAAAGCAAAATTTAAAAAGGGGTTTTTATGGACTTCATGCTTATTTTAGAAATAATCGTTTTACTTGGAGCGATTTTTATAGGCGTCAAATTAGGTGGCATCGGTATAGGCTACGCAGGTGGTCTTGGTGTTATAGTATTAACCATTGGACTTGGTTTAAAGATGGGAAGCATTCCTTGGGATGTTATTTTAATTATCGCTTCTGTTATTTCAGCAATAGGCGCAATGCAAGTTGCAGGTGGACTTGACTATTTAGTTCAAATTGCTGAAAAGATTCTTCGTAAGAATCCAAAGCATATAAATTTCTTGGCTCCTGCAGTTACTTATCTTTTAACTATCTTTGCAGGAACAGGTCATACAGCATTTTCAATGATACCAGTTATTGCAGAAGTTGCAAAAGGACAAAATATTAAACCTTCAGTTCCACTATCAATTGCTGTTGTTTCTTCACAAATAGCAATTACAGCAAGCCCTGTATCTGCAGCTGTTATATTTATGGCTGGCGATATGGCACTTGGTGGACTTGGAGTTAGCTATCCTATACTTCTAGCTATTTGGATTCCAACTACATTTGCAGGTTGTATGGTAACAGCTCTTATAATGAACCTTTTGTGGAAACAAGACTTAGATCAAGATCCTGTTTATCAAGATAGGCTTAAAAGAGGTTTAGTTGCAGCTCCGCAAAAAGACGGTAGCTACAAAGAGCTTCCAAAAGGGGCAAAAACATCTGTTTTAATATTTTTATTAGGAATTATTTTAGTTGTTTTATATGCTTCAGCTATAAGCCCTCAATTTAAATTAATAGAAAATGTTAAACTTCCAAGAGATGGTGCGATAATGAGTATTATGCTAACAATTGGAGCTTTAATAGTTATGATTTGCAAAATTGATGTTGATAAAGTTCCGCTACAAAGCACATTCAGAAGTGGTATGACAGCTTGTATATGCGTTTTAGGTGTTGCTTGGCTTGGAGATACATTTGTATCAAATCACACAGATGAGATTAAAGGCTTAGCAGGAAATTTAGTAAGAGATTATCCTGTTTTACTATCAGTTGCTCTATTTTTTGCAAGTATGCTTCTTTACTCACAAGCTGCAACTGCAAAAGCATTGATTCCTACTGTTATAGCTGCTCTTGGACTAAGCGCAACAAACAATGGAGATGTTTATATTCTAGTTGCTTCATTTGCTGCTGTTTCAGCACTATTTGTTCTACCAACCTACCCTACACTTTTAGGTGCGGTTCAAATGGACGATACAGGAACAACAAGAATTGGAAAATATGTATTTAACCATGCATTCTTCCTACCTGGTGTTTTGGCTATAGCTTTCTCAGTAGGCTTTGGCTTTATTTTAGCACCAATTCTACTTTAAAATTAGTTGGGATTTTTTCCCAACTAATTATCTTCTACTTCAAATTTCAATCAAATTTTATACTATCAGCCTCTGTTTTAAATTTCAATCAGAATATTTTTTAATATAACATATAAAAATTCAGTGTATTTTAAGAGGGGGGGTAAAATATACCATATTTTATTACAAAAAGGATGTTTGATGAAAAAAATAATTTTTTTATTTTGTTTTATATTTGTAAGTTTTAGTAGTGCAAATGATACACCTTTAAGGCTGTCATATTATACCCAACAAGATGCTATTTTTCATGTTAATTTTGCTATCTTAGAAATTACAGCACTAGATAATAATGTGATAATAAAAGATATTATATTAAATAGAGGCAATTGTAAAGTCAATCAACTTGCCGATACATTTTCAAGAAAAATGAGAAAACCATTTCCAGTAAAATTAAACTATGGCACAACAATAAAAAGAGGAACTAGTTGTTCAAAAATATTAGAAGCAGAAGTAGTTACCGAAAATGGAAATTATACTTTTAATTGGTAAAATTTAAAAATTTGATTAAATAAAATTAAATTTATTTTAGAATTATAGATGGTTTTTAAAAACCATCTATTTTAAATTTTATTCTTTTATCATTCCAGCCTCTATTAAGAACTGGCTTGGCTTATACTCAATTTTTCTTATTTTATCATATTTTGCATAGCTTAAAATAAGTTCATCTCTAGCCCTTGTAACAGCTACATAAAAGAGCCTTCTTTCTTCTTCTAGACTGCCACCACTTGCCATAAGCTTTAAATTTGGAAAACGGTTTTGTGCAAGATCTACCACAAAGACTTGAGCAAATTCCAAGCCCTTACTTGCGTGAATACTTAGCAAATTTACACCCTCACCTTCACTCATCTCTCCAGCCCCAAGTGTTAAGAAACTATAAAAACTCTCTATGTCTTTATAATTTTTAGTTAAACTTGCTAAAATTTCACATTTTTGGTAAATTTTTTGAATATTTTCTTTTTTTAACCCTTCATCAACCTTGCCACTTTTTAAGGTTGCTCTTTTTGTAGCAATATCATCTACAATTATGGCAAAAGCATTAGAATAAACCATATCTTTTAGAATTTCTCTTGATGAGTTTATATTTGTTGTTTTTAACAAGAGATTATAAATTTCACTTAACATATAAGCTGCACTATTACTTAATTTTGCATATTTAAGTACTGGATTTTTTATAAAATTTTGATTTATTTTTACTTCATCAAACCTTGAAACTTCATCAAAAATATCTAAATCATCAAAAAGTCCAAGTTGATAGTTTTTCTTTTTAGTTTCATAAATTTTTGCTTCCTTATCTGGATTTAAAAACCCTCTTATTATATTTCCTTTTCCAAGAGAATTTAGTGCATCATAAACTTCCTTTGAAACGGCTGCACCAACACCCTTTGCATATTCAAAAATCTGCATAAAAGCCATAATATCTTTTGGATTGATTAAAATTCCTATAAAATTTATTAAAGATTTTATCTCTTTGTTCTCAAAAAAACTAATTCCTCCTTTTCTTTTTGAAGCAATGCCTCTTTCTCTTAAGCTAGCCTCAATACCATCGGCACTTGAGTTATTTCTAAAAATAACAGCAATATTTGTTTTTTCAAATTTAGAGGATTTTATCATATCGGCAATTTTTGAGTATTGAGTATAAATTTCATCAAATATCAAAAGTCTAGGATTTTTAAACTCGCCATCTCTATTTACGCTTAAATGTTTTTCGTAAAGTCTTGGATTGTTTTCAATTACCTTATTTGCAAGTGCTAAAATGCCTTTTGTAGAACGGTAATTAATATTTAAAGCATAAATTTTAGCATTTTCATAACGAGTCTTAAATGAGGCAATTATATCGATATTTGCCCCATTAAATGCATAAATACTTTGATCATAATCCCCAACACAAAATAAACTTTTTGTATTAAAAGAATCAATTAAGCTTCCTTGAAGTGAATTTGTGTCTTGATACTCATCAACTAATATTTCAACAAAATTTAAAGGAGCGCCTTTTTTAAGCTCACGCTTCATTTTTAAAAGTAAATCATTAAAATCAACATATCCAAATTTTTCTTTTTCTTCTTCAAATTCATTTAAAATATCTTCATAAATTTCAGCATAAACACTTTGTTCACCATAATTTTCAACAAACCAATTATAAAAATTTCCATCTATTATTTTATTTTGAAAAAGTGAGTAAATATCGTATAGATAAGCTCCAGAATAAGGTTTAACATCACTGATGTTACTAAATTTGCGTTTATCAACCAATGATTTAAGTAAAATTTTAAGCTCGCTTGGTTGTTTTAAAACAATATTTTTTCCAAGAGATCTTAAAAGTGTGTAAGAAACTGAGTGAAATGTACCAGCTGTGATATCTGCGGTTATTTTTTTATCAAAATACCGCTCCAATCTTGCAATCATCTCTTTTGAAGCTTTATTTGTAAAAGTTAAAAGAAGTATTTTTTTTGGATTTGCACCGCTATTTAAAAGATGTGCAATTCTTGCTACAATTGTGGATGTTTTTCCAGTTCCTGCACTTGCAATCACTAAATTTCTTCCAAGTGGTGCAGTAGCAGCTGCTAGTTGTTCATTATTGAGTTTTGAAAGTGGCAAATTTATCTCCTTAAAAACTGTAAATTATACTTATAAAGGATAAAAAAGCGGTAAATTTATCTTTATTTTTAAGAAAAATACAAAAATTAAAACATTTTTTATAAAAAGCTTGACAATAAACTTATTTTATATTATAATTTGATTTCTTTTTTAAGTAATGGGGTATCGCCAAGCGGCAAGGCAATTGGTTTTGGTCCAATCATTCGGAGGTTCGAATCCTCCTACCCCATCCACTTACTTTTATCGCAGAGTGGAGCAGTGGTAGCTCGTCGGGCTCATAACCCGAAGGTCGGAGGTTCAAGTCCTTCCTCTGCAACCAAATCACCATTTTATCGATATTTTAAAGCATACTTAAATTATTCTTAATATTTAAATTTTAACTACTCTTATATTTGTTTAAGTTTATACTGAATTTATTAAACTTTTAACTAGCTTTTTAGAATTTTTTATATCAGTAGTTATATATCTTTGAGTCGTTGTTATATTTGTATGACCTAAGGTAAAACTAACTTGTTCTACTGGCAAGCTTAAATAATTTATAAGATATATATAACCATAGTTAATATTTTAATGTATATTTTTAAAAACTTCTTTGGTTTTATTGCCTAAATAAACTTAAACCAGACAATATAAATTTCACTTTATTATATTTATATTTATAAAAATTATTGTATTATCTTTAATATATTTTAAAACTAAGGAGAAAATATGAAAAAAAGTTTAATTAGTTCTTTGGTGGCTGTAAGCTTAGCTACATCTTTATTTGCTGAGAAAATTACAGTTGGCGCTACACCTGTCCCACATGCTGAAATCCTAGAAGCCATAAAACCTGAACTTAAAAAAGCTGGATTTGATCTTGAGATAAAAGAATTTAATGATTATGTTATTCCAAATTTAGCTACAAATGATGGTGAAATTGATGCAAATTTCTTCCAACACATTCCATACCTTGAAGAATTCAATAAAAACAAAGGTACAAATTTAGTAAAAACAGTAGCTGTTCACTTGGAACCAATGGGTATCTATAGTAAAAAAATAAAAAATCTAAATGAGCTTAAAAACAAAGCAAAAGTTTCTGTTCCAAATGATCCAACAAATGAAAGTAGAGCCTTGGATGTTTTAGCTGATGCTGGTCTTATAGAACTTGATAGCAAAGTAGAGCTTAAAACACCACTTGATATAACAAAAAATCCTAAAAATTTAAACTTTATTGAAATTGATGCAGCAAGCGTTCCAAGAACTTTAGATGATGTTGATATTGCTGTTATTAATACTAATTTTGCTTTAAATGCAGGATTCAACCCTTTAAAAGATGCTTTACAATTAGAAAGCAAAGATAGTCCTTATGCAAATATCATAGCTGTAAAAAAAGGCAATGAAAATAGTGAAAAAATAAAAGTTTTAGATGAGGCTATTACAAGTCAAACAGTAAAAGATTTTATTGAAAAAAAATATAACGGGGCAATTTTACCAGCATTTTAATGATTATAAAGACGGAAAATCCGTCTTTATTTTCTAACCAAAGATTTTATAAATATCTTCTAGTAAGAAGTATTTTTGTTCAGCAGTTCCTTTATAAAATGGATCTATTGTATCTTTAAATGTTTTTCTAAAGAAACCATCTTTACTTAATTTAACTAAAGTATCATTAACAAAATTTAATAAATCTTTATTTCCTTTTGCAACACCAACACCCAAGAAATCAGATGCACCTAAGTTTTTAATATTAACTTCCATACTTCTATCAACGACAGGATAAGCTAAAACTATCAAGTTATCATTTGCATACGCATCACCTGCCCCATCTCTTAGCATTTTATAACACTCATTAGAGTTAGGACAACCTACAGTATCAAAACCTTTTGAAACAAAGTAAGCTTGACCAGTTGTACCATTTTCAACTAAAACCTTTTTACCTCTAAGATCTGATTCTTTTTTTATGTTATCACTCTTTTTAGTTAAAACACCGATATTTACTGAAAAATAAGGTAATGAAAAATCAATTTTTTTCAATCTCTCATCAGTAATTGTAAAAGTAGCAAGTAAAATATCAACCTTATTTTTTTCTACAAAATCAAGTCTTTGATCGGCTCTTGTGGCAACAAATTCAACTTTACCACCTTTATCTTTAAAAAGATTTTTAGCTATAGCATTAGCAAAATCAACTTCAAAACCAGTAAAAGTACCGTCGACTAACTGACCAAACGGAGGCTGCTCTGTAAAAACACCAACTCTTAAAACACCTTTGTCTTTTATTTCTGAAAGTGAATTTGCAAACAGGCTGCCTATAAGCAACATTGAGCTTAATAAAATTTTTTTCATTTTTTTCTCCTTCAGTGTAAATTATATCTCATTTATCTTAACAAATATTTTATATTTTACTATTTTAATATATATAATATCATTTATTACTGTTTTTTTTTATAAAAATAAAAATATATAATAAAAGTTAAGATTACAAAAAAAAGAAGTATAATTGTTACAATATGAAGTTTTTCTTTTAAAATAGTTTCATTCTGACCTAAAAAATATCCAAGTCCAAGCAAAATAGCTACCCAAATTCCAGCACCCAAAGTTGTAAATAAAGAAAATCTAAAAATATTCATCTTTGCTAAGCCCGCTGGAAGACTTATATATTGTCTAATTCCTGGAATTAAGCGGCAATTAAAAGTTGAAATTTCACCATGACGTTTAAAAAAACTTTCAAATTTTTGCATTTTATCATCATCAATACCCACATATTTGCCATATTTTTCAATCAAGCCTCTACCAAAAAAATAACATAAATAGTAATTAAAAATAGCGCCCATAAGTGATCCAAATGTTCCAGCAAAAAAAGCTAAAAAAATATTCATCTTGCCTTGAAAAACAAGATATCCAGCTGGTATCATCGCAACTTCACTTGGAAATGGGAAAAATGAGCTTTCTAAAAACATCATACAAAATATACCTAAATATCCCCAGCTTTCAACCAAATTTACTATAAATGTAATTATTTCACTCAAATTTTACCCTTGTTTTTAATCAAAAAGCGATAGCTCTTTTTTCTTGCTATTTAGCATATCTATGACATCTTGTTTATTTGCCAAAACAACTGCATACTTAAAATCATAGCTTGTCTTTATCTCTTCTAAAGTATCATATTCAATATCGCTTTTTAAATTTAGTTTTTTTGATGACATTGAAATTATCTCTTTTCCAAATTTATCTTTTAAAAACTCAACTTCTCTTAAAAAAAGCTCAATATCACTCTCAACTATGAAAGCTCTATAGCTTTCTCCAAAGGCTTTTATATTATAAAATTTATCTATAAAAATGCTTTCAAAATGCCCAATATTTCTTAAATCTTTAAATTTGATAAAAATATTATTTTTATCCATAAAATTCAAAATAGAGTAAGCTTCAGGCAAAAAAATTTGTGGCAAATTTAAATTAAAAATTCTATCCTTATATTCAAAATTTAGAAAAAATAAAGATCCATCGATTAGAATTTTAGCATCATTTTTCAAATTCAAAGTCTCATAAATAGGTGAGATTTTTTTTAAAAATTCTAAATCATCATATAAAAAAACATCACCTTTTTTTGAATTCATAAAATTAATAAAAACTTCATCTAAATTTTTACTTAAAAATTTTGCATTTCTACTAAGAGTTGAATTTTTTAAGATCTCTTTTTCAACTGGTCTTAAAAATAGATTTTTAACAGAGTTTGAGACAGCAAAAAACTGCGCTATTCTAAGTTTTGCTTTGTTTAAGTTATCAACTTTTATATATGCGATTTCGTTATTTTTAACTTCACACTTTTTATCAAAAATAACAGCGTAAGCGCCATTTTCTATCGCTTCATTAATTTCTTTTTCATCACTACTTAAAAACGCACTTCCCAAACTTACATCTTTAAGGTTTATAGCAAAGTTATCAACACTTGAAATTTGTGGTTTTGCAACCAACTTTGCATTTATTAACCTTACAAGATTTTCTATTCTCATCCAACTATTGCTCCATTTTTAACTTTGGAAAGAGTTGAAAGCAAGGTTAATTTACCATCTTCAGCACTTAAAATCATACCCTCACTTAAATGTTTAAAAATTTTAGCAGGCTTTAAATTTGCCAAAACACAAACTTGTTTTCCTATCAAATCTTTAGGATTATAGTATTTAGCTATGCCTGAAATTATTTGGCGAGGGTTTTCTTCTCCTAAATCAATCTTAAATTTCAATAACTTATCGCTGCCTTCTATATTTTCACACTCTAAAACTTCGCCAACTTTTATAACTATATTTTTAAAATCATCAAGAGTTATTAAGTTTATTGTCTTATCTTCTTTTGTCTCAACACCAACAGGAGTTTGCATTAAAGGCTCTTCAATCTTAGTAAATAACGGCTCACACTCACTTGCTTTAAAATCTAAAAGCTTATTTTCATTAATTACTTCATTATATGTTTTTGTTGAAATTTCAAAATTTAAATTCGAAGCAATTTTTAAAGCTGTTTTTGGCATAGCTGGACTTAATAAAATAGTTGCTCTTGCAAGCAAATTTGTAACCATTGAAACTAAAGCAAAAGCTTTTTTATCTTCACCATTTTTTATTAGATTCCATGGCTCATATTTTGCAATGCTTAAATTTGCCAAATTTAAAATTTTCCAAATTTCATCTAAATATCTACTTGTTGAAATTTCACTAATTTCTTTTAAGGCATTTTTTATAAATATTTCACTTTCATTAATTTCATCTTTAAAATACTCCATAACATTACTACTATCAATAATAAAATCTGAATATTTCTTACTCATTCCAATAATTCTATTTAATAAATTTCCTAAATCATTACAAAGCTCACTATTTATTCTTGTAATTAATGCCTTTTGAGAAAAATCACCATCTTGTCCAAAAGGAACCTCTCTAAGTAAAAAATATCTAAACTGCTCTAACCCGTATGCATCTGCTACTTCTTTTGGATTTATTACATTTCCAAGAGATTTGCTCATTTTTTTACCATCTCTTGTCCACCAACCATGAGCTGCAATAATTTTTGGCAAAGGCATATCAAGGCTCATTAAAAAAGCAGGCCAATAAATCGCATGAAATCTTAAAATATCTTTACCTACCAAATGCAAAGTGTTTTGCCAAAAATCCATATTTTTTTCATCTCTTAAATATCCAAGAGCTGATGGATATATCAAAAGAGCATCAAGCCAAACATAAATAACATGTTTTGCTTCATTTAAATTTGCAGGTAATTTAATACCCCAATCAAAACTTGTTCTTGTAATGGAAAGATCTTTTAAGCCACTTTTTACAAAATTTATAACTTCGTTTTTTCTATATTTTGGCAAAATGCAGTCTTGTTCATACCATTTTAAAAGCTTATCTTCATATTTTGAAAGTTTAAAAAAATAACTTTCTTCTTCTAAAATTCTAGTTTGCTTCCCACAATCTGGACAGCACTCACCATCAACAAGCTGATTTTCAGGGAAAAAACTCTCGCAACTTACACAGTAATGTCCTTCATATTTACCTTTATAAATATCACCTTTTTCAAGCATTTTTGAAAACGCACTTTGAACAGTTTTAATGTGATCTTTATCAGTAGTTCTAAAATATTTATCATAACTTATTTCAAAATAATCCCAAAGATTTTTAAATTTCATACTAACTTCATCTGCATATTCTTGTGGTTTAAAACCTCTTTTTTTAGCTGCTTCTTCTATTTTTTGACCATGTTCATCTGTTCCGGTCATAAAAAATACCTCATCGCCTTTTAATCTATAAAATCTAGCAATTGTATCAGCTATAATTGTTGTATAAGCATGTCCAATATGTGGAATATCATTTACATAATAAATTGGTGTTGTTATAAATCTTTTCATTGTTGTCCTTAATCTTAAATTTAAAAATCAAAATCGCCCTGCTTGCCTTCGCTTAAATACTCATATGTAGCTTTTACATACTCATCTCTAAGTTCACAATCTAATAATTTATCACAATCGAAACAAGTTTTTAAATCATGATCTTTTTGGCAAGTTTGCACTTTTTTGAGCATTTCTTGTTGAATTTCTTCATAGTTATTCATTATTTTTTCCATAAAATTCGTGCATTTTTTCTATCTCATAAGATGATCCAAAAAAACAAGGTGTTGTTTGATGAATTTTATCTATCTTTATCTCAAAAAGAGATTTTGAAAATCCATCACTTGTTTTTCCACCTGCACTTTCATAAATTTTAGCAAAAGGAAGCACTTCAAAAACAACTCTTAATTTGCCATTTATATGATCACTTGTCGCAGGATAGCTAAAAAGCCCACCGCCTTTTAATAAAATTTGATGTAAATCAGCAACCATAGCACCACTATATCTAAGCCTATATTTTTCATCAAAAAGGCTTTTTACAAATTTTGCGTGAGTTTTACTCCATGCCCATTGACTAGCACCTGTGGCATTTAGATTTCCTTTTTCTTTTAATTTTAATTCTCTAACTTTTTTAAACTCACTGTTTTCATCAAGTCTATATAAAATAGGCGTTTTATCACAAATCACCATTTCAAGTCTTGGACCATAAAGACTATAAAGTGAAAGTATTAAATTTTGAGGTTTTATTTCATTTTTATAAATTCCAAAAATACTTCCAACAGCGAAATTCACATCAACTAAGCTTGATCCATCAAGTGGATCGTAAGCTACAATAAACTCACCATTTTTATTTAAATTTAAAGCCTCATCTTTTTCTTCACTAACTAAAGCTTTAACACAGCTTAATTTTGATAATTTTTTTGTTATGATTTCATCGCTTAAAACATCTAATTTTAGCTGAGTATCGCCAGTTTTATTTTGATGATTGCTATATGATAAATCAGCGTATTTTAAAGCTTTACTGATTTCTAAAACAGCTTCTTTTATTGAATTTATTAAAATTTCCATATTGTTCCTTTATAAGTTTATTTTACAGTTTTTTAGCATTTTCTAAAATCCATTTTGAAATATTTAAATCATCATTTATATCAAAATGCTCTAACTCTCCACTATACTTGAGATTATTTGTTGCAATAGCATTTGAAAATTTCAAATAGCTTTCTTCAATACTATCTCTAAAAATAGAAATTCTAGGAAGTGGGAGCGTTTTTAAACCCTCAACTATCAAAATATCAAAATTATCTATCATTTTTACAATATCGTTTAAATTTTTTTGTGACTTATTAAAATAAGTTGTTCTTGTAGGACTTGTAACAACCACATCCACACCAAGACTTGAAAATTTATAACTATCTTTTCCTTCTACATCAAATTTAGCCTTATCGCCTGGATCGTGCTTTACAATAGCTACTTTTAAATTACTTTCTAAAAAGCGCTTTGCAACTTTTAAAATCAAAGTTGTTTTTCCAGAATTTGAAGGCCCTGAAAATGCAATGCCTAATCTTTTCATTAATTTTCCTTAAAAAAAGTTTTTAATTATATCTATTTTAGGCTATAAAAAGGCTAAATTTGATAAAATATCTAAAAATTTATCAAAGGCGTTGCATGAAAAAACTAAATTTATTTATTTTAGTACTTATTTTTTTAACTGGTTGTGCTGAAAAAAAAAGTGATTTAGATCCAGTTAAAAACGAGCTTTTAGCCTATACACAAAAATTTGAAAGCATTAATGGTAAAAAACGATATTTGGCAGTTTCAACATACTTAAATCCTGTTTTAAAAAATAGTGATAAAGAAATTTTTATCCTCTCATCCTATCCAAAAGAAGAGATTATTTTACTAAATTCAGTAAATATAAATAGTGATTTTGACTTAAATATCACAAAACTTGATTTAGATGATGAGCTTTTAAAAATACTAAATATAAATCTTCCTTGGAGCAACCACTATAAAATCACTTCAAATGTTAAAAATAGTGATTATTTAACATTAAGTTATAAAACTCAAAGCGGGATAAATGCAAATTTGAAATTTCTAAAAGTTTCAAAATCAATGTATTGGAATCCACAAATTAAACTTGATAACTAAACAGCTTCCTTATTTTCGGAAGCTGTCACTTTTAGCTGGAACTAGCAAATCACTCAAAAGCTCGATAATAGAGATATTTTTCTTAGGTTCTAAAATTTGAGAATAGATAAAATAATTTGATAAAACTCTTTTTGCATATTCTCTGCTTTCCTCATAATAAACTAATTCCATTGATAAAAATGGCTCAAATTTACCAGCGTTAAATAAATCCCCTCTTGTTAGTATTTTTTTAGTAAAACCAATGCCACCATTATAAGCATAAGCTACAAAAACAGGACTATAAACAAGTTTTTCAAGCCAGTCTAGATGAACATTTGCCATATCATAAGCCATTTTTGGGTTAAACATATCATCTTGGTCAAAGTCTTTTAAGCCGCCTTTTTTCGCCCAGTCATTTGCTACAAAAGGCATAAATTGCATCATTCCAAGCGCATAAGAGATAGAAACAGCACTTTGGATAAATCTGCTTTCTTGTCTTGCAAGAGCTAAAATCATAGCTTTTCTATGTAAATTTTGACCGTTTAAATAATCCAAAAAAGGAAGTGGATAAAAGTTATCTTTGTAGCCTGATAAAATATTTGAGATATAAATATACTCGCCAAGAGTTTGTTTAGTGTCAAATTTATTGGCTTCATTTTTTAGACTTGCTTTATCCATTTTAGAAATTTTATTTTTAAGTCTTACCCAGCTAAATGGATCAGTTGGATCATAGCCTTTTGGAGCTTCATTTTTAGTTGGATTTGGAATAACTAAATTTAATGTTTTATTAAATCCAGCAAGCTCTTTTGCATACAAAGAATATATATTTATATTATCACTTTTTGCCGTATTTAAAAGATCAACTTCATTACTACTTACTAAATACGCCCATAAATTTGCTTTGTCTTTATCAATGCCAGACTGAAATGTTTTATTTGCAACTTTAAAAAACTCATAAGCTTTACTTAAATCATCATATAAAACTGCATTAATCCCTAAGTAAAATGCCCCCAAAGAGTTAAATTTTGAAGCATTTGCATCTAAAAAAGATTTTCTTAAATTTGCATATCTTTTATTTATAACAATATCTGATATAAAAGAGTTAAAAGCTTTTTCTTTGCCTAGCTCGTTTGCAAATTCCTTACTCAAAGCAATGTTAAAATCACTATTTTTTTGACTTTGAGAAAGTGAGTTATAATAGTTAAAAAAATTTTTTATATCTAAATTATTAGCAAAATAAACAGCTGGATTCTCAGAACTCATGCCTTTTAAAAGTCTTAATTTATCTGGAAAATTTGCAAAGTCTTTTTCCAAAGACTTTAATGTTTGTTTGTTTAATTTTTTTAAAAAAGTCGGAGTTGATCTTTTAAGCTTACAAGTTAAGTTTGCATCATTTATATTTTTAACCCAAAAATTTTTACACTCATCGTAAGGTTTTGGCTTTGGGATAATTTTATAAATTTCTTTATTAAGTTTTCCTCTATTTCTATAAATTTGCTTATTTAAGGCTTTTACCTCATCTTTTTTATAATTTGTCTCTGTAATATAACGATAAATATAATAATCTTTTGCCAAAGATTTAGGCTCATTTTTAATCTCATCATAGCTTTTTATATTTGCATTTAAAAAAGTAAAGCTTAAAAACAAAAGAAGGATAAATTTAAATCTTATATGCATAAATTTCAACCAATTTTATAAAGAATTTATCTATAAAAGTAAGGGCTAATAAAACTATCATCGGTGCAAAATCAAGCCCCCCAAATGAAGTTGGAATAACCTTTCTTATATATCCATAAACTGGCTCAGTTAGTCTAAAAACTACTTGAACTAGTTTGTTATATGGATCTGGATTTGTAAAGCTTATAACGGCGGCAACTATAATAACAAGCGTATAAGCAAAGATTATAATATGTAAAATATTAGCAAGAGCTAGTAAAAAAGTTTTTAATATTAACATTTACTTACTATCTCCTTTATATCATCTTTTATAAGTGAATAAAGCTCGCTAAGTTCTGGTCCGTGAGTTTGGTTTGTAAGCAATATCCTTAAACTCATAAAAAAGTTCTTTCCTTTAAGATTAGTTAATTTCATTAAATTTTGTTTAAATTCATTAAAATCTTTAGAAATTTCCACTTTTGAAATTGCATTTTTTATCAAATTTACATTTTCTTTATACTCATCTGGGATAGTTTTTTTAGAATAAATTTGAAGAATTTTATTTTTAATTTCAGGTATTAAACTTCCTTCTTGAGTGTAAAATCGTATCAAATCACCAAATTTAATATCCATTTCAAAAAGCTCACTAAGTCTTTTATTGCTTGCTATTTTGATATGCTCTCTATTTATTTGAGTTAGCTTTTCTATATCAAATTTAGCAGGACTTTTAGAGATATTTTTTATATTAAACCACTTAATTGCATCATCTAAGGTAAAAATTTCACATGGAGTTTTATTTCCTAAAAGAACTAGGTAATTAAGTATTGCTTCAGGCAAATATCCACTATCAAGTAAAAATTTAACCGATGAGTCTTTTTCTCTTTTACTCATCTTTTTACCATCTTGATTTAAAATAATTGGAAGATGTGCGTAGCCTATTTTTTTATCATATCCAAGTGCTTGTCTTATTAAGTCTTGCTTTGGAGTATTACTTACATGATCTTCACCTCTTATTACATAGCTTACATCCATAAGCATATCATCAATACTACAAGCAAAGTTATAAGTTGGAGTTTTATCTCTTCTCATTATCACAAAGTTATCTATATTTTCAGGTTCAAAAACAAGCTCACCTTTTATATCATCTGTAAATTTCATAGCATGAGATGGCTTTTTCATCCTTATAACAAAAGGTGTATTTTTTTCTAAAACTTCTAAATCACTTAGTTTTTCACAAGTGCCATCATATCTATAAGCCACACCTTCATCTTTAGCTTTTTGCTTTTTTGCTGCAAGTTCTTCTTCTGTGCAAAAACAACAAAATGCTTTTTTATCAATCAAAAGTTTATTTGCAAATTCTCTGTGAAATTTTAAATTCTTACTTTGATAATAAAGCTTATCCCACTTTATACCAAATTTTGTTAAAATTTCTTTTATATCTTCATCTTTTCCATCTATGTTTCTCTCTTTATCCGTATCTTCAATACGTAAAATATAACCTTCATTTTTTTGTTTTGCAACAATATAATTAAATATTGCAGCTCTTAAATTTCCTATATGCATATCACCAGTTGGTGATGGTGCGAAACGATACATAAATTCTTCCTTTTTTAAAAATATTTTTAAGATTATATAATAATTTTCAAAATTTCAGTTTAAAACAGTTTGTTAATTTAACATTGATATAATCTAAAATATGATTTTTTTAAAAAAAGAAGAAGAAAATGTTAAAAAATATCCCAATTTTCAAAGATTTGACCGATAAAGAACTTGATAAAATAGAAAATATAAGTATTGTAAAACACTATAAAAAAGGTGAAATATTTTTTTTAGAAGGAGAAAAACCACTTTTCCTAAGTATACTTTTAGATGGAAAATTAAAAATTTATAAAACTTCCCCAAAGGGAAAGGAAATATTTATCCATGAAATACTACCAATAAATTTTGTAGCCGAATTGGCAAATTTTGAAAACATAACTTATCCAGCAAGCTCATCTTTTAGTGAAGATAGCACAGTTTTAAGGATAGATTATTTAAAATTTGAAGAGATATTTTTAAAAAAATCACAAGTTGCTTTTGCCTTATTAAAGTCATTTTCTGCCAAAATAAAAGCCATGAATAAAGTGATAATGAAAGAAATTATTTGGGATAGCGAGGGAAAAGTTGCAAATTTTATATGTGAGAATTTCGAAGCTTTTCAAACACTAAAATATTCAAATATAGCTAAAATTTTAAATATATCTCCTGAAACATTTTCAAGAGTAATTACAAAATTTAAAAAACTTGATCTTTTAAAAACAGATGAAAATGGAAAGATTGTAGATTTTAACAAAAAAGAACTTTTAAAATATTTTAAATCTTAACTATCTTTAAAGATATTTTTAAATAAAATAATATCAAATTTTAAGAAAGGAGAAGGCCGTTTTATGAGAAAAAGTAATATGAAAAAAGGTTTTACAATGGTAGAGCTAATTTTTGTCATTGTTATTTTAGGAATTTTAGCTGCTTTTGCACTACCAAGAATGGCTGCTACAAGAGATGATGCAGAAGTTGCAAAATTTGCTCAAAATTTATCTACTTTGATAACTGATATTGCAGCTTATCAAACATCTCAGGCAAATTATGATAAAAAAATATCTAATATGACCTATGTAGATGTTGAAGACGAACAAGATTATAAAGCAACGCTTAATATAAGAAGAAAGCCTTGTATTGAAATAATTGTTTACAATCAAGATAATAGTGCAAACAATATAAGAGCTGGAATGTTTGAAATAAAAACAGTAAATAGCAATGAAAAACTCTGTAAAAGAGCACTTGAATTGCCTGCTATAAAATCATATTTACAAAGTGGAAGCAAAATATTTTTAGGTGAAAAACCTAGTCTTTAACAGGTTTTTTTGATATAATTAGAATTTCATATATGTATGAAAAAAGGAGAAAAATATGAATAAAAAAGCTTTTACTATGATTGAGCTAGTTTTTGTTATTGTTATTTTAGGAATTTTAGCAGGAGTTGCACTTCCAAAACTTTCAGTTACAAGAGATGATGCTACAATGACTAAAATGAGAGCTGATTTAGCATCTATTAGAAATGGTATAGCACTTCAAAAAAGCAAATATATGATGGAAGGAAATATAAGTGGCTGGAGAAGCAATATTAAAACTCTAGTTGGTAAGAACTTCTCTGGTGTTGTTCAAGGTGGTATTAAACCTGGAAATGAAAGAAATGGTTGGACTATAAGTGATGATACCTATAAAGCTTGCATTGCTAAAAAATGTGCTGAGTTTGAACTTGTAACAACAGGAAAAAATGCAGGAGAATTTAATTGTAAAAAAGAAAAAGGCAACTGCAATCTTTTTGAATAAATGTTTTACTATGAAGTCTTTATTTTAGGTCTAAATTTAAGACCTCTAACATATCATTCTAAAACTAAGCTTGAAATTTATAGCTTAGTTTTAGTTTCTCTTTCAAAAAATACAAAGCAAGCTATAGTTTTAAAAGAAGTTGAGAAGCCAAAATTTCAAACTTTAGAGATTTTAAGTATTTGTGATGAAAAATTTAGTGATATTCAAAAAACTTTGGCTAAGTTTATAAATTACTATTATGCTTGTAATTTAGGCATGGTTTTTAAAATTTTTACTCCATTTAAAAGTTCAAATTTTATAAATCATAATTTTGATAAAACTCCAACATTAAGCCCACTTCAAAATGAGGCTTTTAATTTTGCAACAGATCATAAAACAAGCCTTATATTTGGCGATACTGGAAGCGGGAAAAGTGAAATTTATATTTCACTCATAGTAAAAGAGTTAAATTTAGGCAAACAAGTGCTTTTTTTAATGCCTGAAATCTCACTAACTCCACAAATGGAAAAAAGATTAAAAGAGTATTTTGGCGATTTTGTAGGTGTTTGGCACTCTAAAATAACACCTAAAAAAAAAGAGATTTTACTTAAAGATTTTGAAGATGGGAAGATAAAATTAATTGCTGGAGCTAGATCGGCTCTTTTTTTACCATTTACAAATTTAAGTCTTATAGTTGTTGATGAAGAGCATGATGATAGCTATAAATCAGCCACAAAACCACGATATAACGCAAGAGATTTAGCTATTTTTTTAGCGAGCAAATTTGATATAAAAGTAGTGCTTGGCTCAGCTACGCCTTCACTTACAACTTACAAAAAACAACCTTTTTTTAGACTAAAAGGAACATTCTTTAAAAGTAGTAAAGAAATAATTTATGATGAAAACGAAACTGAAATTTCACCAAAAATTTTAAGAGAGATAAAAACTTGTCTTGAAAACAAAAATCAAGCCATTGTTTTTTTACCCACAAGAGCAAATTTTAAATATAAACAATGCACAAAATGTGGCGAAATAATAAAATGCCCATTTTGTAGTGTTGGAATGAGCATTCACAAAAATAAAAATGCCTTGATTTGCCACTATTGCGGATATACAACTCATAAAAATACAACTTGCCAAAAATGCGGCGGAGATACTTTTGAAGCAAAAAGAATAGGAACAAGTGAAGTTTTAAAAACTCTTCAAAATGTCTTTAAAGAGGCAAAAATTGCTAAATTTGATAAAGATGAAATAACAACACAAAGAAAACTTACAAATTTATTAAAAGACTTTAATGATAGAAAAATAGATATTTTAGTAGGCACTCAAATGCTTAGTAAAGGGCATGATTATCACAATGTAAAACTAGCTGTGATAATGGGTATTGATATGGGATTAGCGTATGCTGATTTTAGAGCTAGAGAAAAAACCTTGGCTTTATGTATGCAAATAGCTGGAAGAGCTGGAAGAGTCGGCAATGCAAAAGTATTAATACAAACAAAACAAGCTGATTTTTTTAAAAGTTATTTAGACAAATATGATGAGTTTTTAGAAGATGAAACTGAGTTTAGAGAAGATTTATATCCACCTTTTACTAAAATTTTAAGAGTTTTAATATCACATAAAGATGAAAAAATAGCAAATGAAATCACACAAAAATGCCTAGAAATCATACCTAAATTTAAAGATATTGAGGTTATTGGACATGGAAAAGCCGTAATTGAATACATTGCTTCAAAATTTAGATATGAAATACTGCTTCGCTCACACACTTACAAAAATTTAGTAATGCTTTCTCATGTGCTTGAAAAAATTCCTTTTGTTGAAGTTGATATGGATGCGATATTTTTTAGCTAAACTTTAATTGGTGTATTTTATTAGATCTTTTTTATTTGCTTCTTTAAAACCTTTTAGTCTAAGTCTACAGCTATCACAAACTCCACACGCCAAATCCTCCCTTTCATAGCAACTCCAAGTATATTGTAAAGGAACTTTTAAACTAAATGCTTTTTGAACAATCTGAGCTTTACTTAAATGAACTAATGGAGTTAAGATTTTTGTTTTAATGCCTGTTTCTCGACCTAGATTAATTGATTTTTCCATGCTTTCTATGAAATTTTGGGAACAATCAGGATATCCACTACTATCTTCCTCAACTACTCCTATAAATATCGCCTCGCACTTTTCACGCTCAGCTAAAGCTGCTGCAATACTTAAAAATATACCATTTCTAAAAGGAACATAAGTTATTGGCACCTCATCACTAAGCCCATCTTTTGGAATTTCTAAACTCCTATCAGTTAAAGCATTGGCTCCGATTTGAGAAATAAAACTAACATCTAAAATCTCTTTTTTTACAACCTTTAACTCATCACAAATTTTATTGAAACACTCTTTTTCTTTATTCATAGTTCTTTGATTATAGTCAAAATGAAGCGCAACTATATCATAGCCTTCGTTTTTTGCGATATATGCTGATGTTACACTATCCATTCCACCACTTATTATACAAAGTGCTTTTTTCATTTTTACCCTTTTATATTATAAATTTTGGTATAATCTTAGCCAAATTTAACTAAAAAAAGGATTTTAAATTTGATAAGTTGCGATGAGAAATATCCTGAAATTTTAGATTTAATTGCTAGTGAATTAACAGATGCTGAGATTGAGCTTATTTTTTTAAACACTAGCGAGATGCATGATCTTAATAAAAAAGAAAGAAATATAGATAAAACAACTGATGTTTTAAGCTTTCCTTATGCTAAAATGCCAAATTTCCCACTTGGTTCAGTTGTGATAAATTTAGATCTTGCAGATGAAAAATCAAAGGAATTTAAACATAACTTAGATGATGAAATCGCCCTACTTTTTACACATGGATTGCTTCATATTTTAGGATATGATCACGAAATAGATAATGGAGAAATGAGAAAAATGGAAGAAAAAATTATAAATAAATTTAATCTTCCAAAAAGTTTAATTGTAAGAAATTCATAGATTTAAAAACTTCGGTTAAAACCGAAGCTAAATTTTAATATCTATACTCAAAACTTAAAACTGCAGTTCTACCTTTTGCATAATTGCTTAATGAGTTATTTTCACCATTTAAAAAGCTGTAACTTCTCATAGATGCTGCGTCGTTATTGGTATCAAGTGGGTCGATGTATTGCTTATCAAATGCATTTTGAACCTCAGCTTTTATAACTAAATTTTCGATTGGCTCATAACTTACATAAAAATCAAATATAAATGGTTGTTTTTCTATAACTTCAGTCCATCTTATATATTTTTGCTCATTTCCGCATTTTATTGAATCAGTACATTCTGGTCTATGAAGAGGTTTGTTTTCAAAAGTATTGCTTTCATAAATGGCTCTTTTGCTTTCTCCAAAATATTTTACCCTTGTTCCTATTGTAAGCTTTTCATTCATAAGTCTAACACCGGTATCTAAACTACCATAATCTTTTGGAAGCATTGTAACTTTGCTTATACCATGTCCTAAAGAGTAAAAATCATTTCTTGTAGGTGCTGGATATATAGCAGGACTTGCATCAGATGCTGAAGTTGGCTGGTTTGTTTTTTGTCTTGCATAAGCTAAATTTATATAAAATAATCCCATATCATAGCTTATTTCCATTTCAAAACCTTTTTTTACAACATCTTTGTCATAATTTACAAACTTAATGTATGGATCATCATTGTTATATAATTTATATTTTGGATCCGACTTATCAGAATGCTTACTATATCCTTGAATACTATATCTAGGTATTAAAACATTATGAATATAGTTATCTATTTTTGTATGATAATATAGAGCTTTAAAGCCAAATATATCCTTATCAAATATCAAATTTTCTTTAAAACTATTTAAACCTATTTGCCAAGTTTTTGCATACTCATTTTCTAAATCATTAGCAAATCCATTTGATGTTCGTTGCGTAAAATACATCTCTTGCAAAGTAGGAAATCTTGAACTTTTTGAGTAAGATACAAAAGGTGTAAAAAGCTCATCTACAAAAGCTGATAATGTAGCTGAGTAATTAAATGCTTTTCTTTGACCATAATCATCAAACATTATCTCATTTGGCTTACCATTCTGTTCTCCATATCCTCTTTTTTTATCAACTAAATCAAAATATTTACCATTATAATCGTATTTAACTAAATTTGTGCCAACATTTAAGTTAAAAATTCCAAAATCTAAGCTATTATCTGCGTAAATAGTAAAAAATTCTTGTTTTCCTGAAGGTTGAAATGTATTTGCTCTATAGCCATGAATACTTGGGGTATCTAAGCTTGAAAAGTCATAAAATAAACCATATGCTCCCATATTACTTGGAGGTGTAATGAATCCACCATTTAACATTTCTTTAAGTAATTTTTGTCTTTGTTCAGGTGTTAACTTACCGTAATTTTTAGCATCTCCATCTAAAATTTGTCTATAGTCATTAAACCAAACAAACTCATAAGGATGACGATTTTTTGAATATGAGTTTTTAAGGTTATTTAAGCCTATTGTGGTAGTTAAAAACGTAGTATCGCTAAAATCACTTTTAAAAGTATTGCTTATATCAAAAGTAGTTGATTTGTTTTTAGTCTCAAGATCAGCTATTAGTTGCTTGCCTGAAATTTGTGCCATGTCATTGTATTTTTGTTTAGTTTCATTGTAAGCAAACAAAACATTTAAGTCTATATTTTTATCATTATTAAGATTATAGTTAAGTTGATAGTTGTTTGCTTCTATTTTTCTTGACCAAATTTTATTTTCTAAATTTCTAAAAGAAAGTGTTAAAAAGTTATGTTCATCTCCAAATTCAAATTTTGCTATATAACTATTTATCTCTTGCTTTAATTTATTTGGATCATAAGGGGTTTGATCGTATTGTTGTGATGTTTCTTTCCACTGCTTTTCTCTGTCTTTTATATATTCATCTTTTGGACCATCACCTAAAACTGGAACTTTAATTTTTAAATAAACACATTGTGTCGGGTCATCAAATGGTCCACACTGTCCAGAGTGATAATTTCCCTTTGGATAATAATAACCATCTGCACCTTTAACAATATTGCCTTCGTCTATATCATCTTGATCTAAATAAATATGTCTAGTATCATATTCATAAAGTTGTTTTCCATCTTTACCATAAACTGGACCACCTTTTTTTGCACTTGGTTTATAAATTTTAAGACCAAAATCCATAAATTTTTTATGAAGATTTTCAAATTCTATTTTATTAATATCATTTATTTTTATACCACCACCAACTTTATAATCTTGCGAAATATCTCTATGACTATGTCCTATCAAAGCTCCTACATAAAAGCCATCATCATAGTTTGCTCTTCCGGCAAAAGTTCCCATATAATTACTCTTATAAGCATTATCACCTACTTGATACTTTCCTAAAAAGCCAAAATTTTTATCACCTTTTATAATATCATTTACTCCAAGAGTTCTGAAATTTGCAGAGCCCATTAAAGAATTTACTCCACTTTTACCACCAAAGGTTCCTCTTTCTACATCAACTCCTGCTATAAAACTTGGATCTATCGTAGCACCAAATTGCGAAGTTGAACCACTTCTACCATCATCAGCTCCTGATGAATAAAATGTCTGAGTAACACCATCAATCATGGTATTTACCCTACCAAAACCTTGTGAACCACGAATATTTGGGGCTATTGTTCCTGTGGATTTATCTTGATTAGTAAAAGTTCCTGGAATACTTCTTAAAATTGTATCTAAGTTTTGCGTAGAAGTTGCGATATCTTCCCTAGCGCTTACTGCCTTAGCCTTTTGATAAACCTCCTTATCTGCTTTTAGCTCTTTATCTTCGACATCTATAGTATCCAAAGTTATAGTCTCAGCAGCATTTAAACAACCAAAACAAACAGCTATTAAACTTAGCCTTGTTAAACTTTTCATCTCTCTCCTTTTAATATTGAATATAAGTATTAAAATAAAAACAAGCATTATACTTTATTTAATATAAAAATAATATTAATTAAATATATTTAATAACTGAGTTTTTGAATAAATTAAATTAAATGAAATTTTTAAAATAAATATAAAAAAATAAAATAGAAAAGATTTTGTATATGTTCGTAAAATAAATATCTAATTACTTATATATCCCATATCTACAAGTTTTTCAAAAATATTTTTTAAAAGAGGTCCGCCTGTACTACTTCCACCACCACCATGCTCAACTAAAATTGTAACTGCGTATTTTGGATTATCAAATGGTGCATAGCCTGTTATCCAAGCGTGTGAACGGTGATAATACTCCATATCTTTTTCTTTCATTCTTACAATTTCACTTTGTGGAATGCTCACAACTTGTGCGGTGCCTGTTTTTGCAGCTATTTTTACAATGCTATCTTTTAAATATTTATAGGCTGTGCCTTTTGGATGATTTGCCACTTCATACATAGCTTTTCTTATATATGGTAAATTTTGCTTTTCAAAAGGTGTAAAAATTTCATAAGTATTAAAGCTTACTTCATTATCATCAATTTTTTTTAAAAAATGAGGTGTTAATCCTTTTCCACTAGCTATTTCGGCTGTGTTTTTAACTATTTGCATTGGAGTTACTAAAAAACTTCCTTGCCCAATTGATGTTATGACAGTTTCGCCCATATACCAAGGTTTTGCATATTTTTCCATTTTCCAAACCCTACTTGGAACTGTTCCTATAAACTCATTTGGAAGATCAACTCCTGTTTTTTTGCCAAAACCATGTTTTTCTAAATTTGAAGATAAAAAGTCAATTCCAACCTCCAAGCTTCCCTCGTAAAAATAAATATCGCAACTTTGCCTTATGGCATCATTTAAATTCATTTTGCCATGACCCCATCTGCTCCAACATCTAAATTTATGATTTCCAAGTTCCATTGCTCCACCGCAAAAATAGCTTTTATCTTTATCTATTTTACCACTATTTAAAAATGCCATTGCAACTGACATTTTTATAACTGAGCCTGGTGGATAAAGCCCATTTATAAGCTTATTTGTAAATGGGTGATCTAAATTTTCAATTAAATCTGTCCAATCTTTTTGACTAATTCCTGTAACAAATGGGTTTAAATCATACTCTGGAAAGCTTCCTGCTGCAACTATCTCGCCATTATCCACATTCATTATAATAACAGCACCTGATTTATCACTAAAAAGCTCTTCTAAATACTCTTGTAGCCTTATATCTATGCTTAGAGTTATATCACTGCTTTGTGGTTTTGTGTATGAAATTTCTTCAACTACTTTATTTAAAGCAGTAACTTTTGTTAGGCGTTTTCCTTCTTTTCCTTGTAAGATATCGTTATAGTATCTTTCAACGCCACTCTTTCCAGCTATGTTTGTAAGTTTTGATAAAGGATTAGTTTCTAGATCTTTTGAATTTGCCTTTGCCACATATCCAACAACATGAGATGCTACCGAGCTATATGGATAAAAACGAAGTGAAGCTGGCTCTATGCGTAAATTTTTTCTTAAATTTAGCTTTGAAAACAAAGGAGAAATATCCTCATACTCTAAAAAATCAACTATTTTTATAAAATCTTGATTATATGGTGAGTTTTGTTTTTTATACTCTCTTTGTATTTTTGTAGAATTTAAATCTAAAAATAATTCTTCTAAATATTTAGTTTCTTCTTCTATAATTTCATTTTTTAAGTGAGGTCTTAAAAATAGTGAATACCCAAGGCGATTTATTGCTAATGGGTTGTTATTTGCATCAAAAATTTGACCTCTAACTGGTGGCAGCTCAGTAGTTTTTATGACATTTTTTGAAGCAATTCCAGCATAATACTCATTTGAACTTAAATAATAAACTCTTAAAATTAGCATAAGCCAAAATAAAATAATAAATAAAATGCTAAATTTAAGTCTCATATAATCCTATCCTTAAACAAAAGGATGCAAACTGCAGACTCAAAAACTGCATACATTAAATACTCATAAGTTAAATTTAAAACTTGATTTGAATTAAAATATGAAATTAAATTACTTACTAAAAAGGTACTAATATAGCCATAAAAAACTAAAAATGTTAAAAATATGTTTCTAAGCTTAAAACCTTCAAAACTAAATTTGAATATAAAATAATAAAAAACACAAAATGAAATCGCTATAGAAAAAAGTTCAAACCCATGAAGCTGTTCAGCAAAAAAAAGAAAAATTATCGTTTGATACCATTTACTTGTAAAATCTTCGTAATTTTTATCTTTTTCATATTTTAAAATAACTGCATACGCAAAAAATAGACCTATAAAAGGTGGCAATGAAGTATAAATAGATGTTAAAATCTCATAAAAGAATAAAAAAACCCAAAAAACTAAGTTTTTTAAAGCGTATTTATCACAGCTATTTCGTTGCATACTGGAAATTGTTTGCATTTAATACAATCTGCCCAAATTTTTTGATCAGGCAACTCCTCTTTTGAAATTTCCACAAAACCTAATTTTTTAAAAAACTTATCCGCATAAGTTAAAGCAAAAACTTTTTTAATATCTTGAAATTTTGCCTCTTCTAATAAGGTTTTTACAAGACCACTCCCAATGCCATTTGCTCTTAAATTTTTACTTACAACAAGGCTTCTAATTTCAGCTAATTCTATGGAGTAAATATGTAAAGATGCGTATCCTACAATTTTATTATCTTTTAAAGCTAAAGTGTAAGATCTTATATTTTGAGCAATTTCACTATCACTTCTTGGCAGTATAATGCCCTTTTTTACTTCATCAGCAACCATTTCTTGCATAGCTTTAATGTCTTTTAACTTTGCAGTTCTATACTCTACCAAAAACACCCTTTATAATAATCTCTCTTGCTTCATCAATACCTTGATTTTTTAATGTTGATATAAATTTAGCATCTTTATCAAAATTTAAAACTTTTGATTTTTGACTTTGATTTAATTTATCTGATTTCGTATAAAAATTTATAAGCTTTTGGTCACTTCTTAAAAAGCTTTTTATATACAAATCAACATTTTTATCGATCTCCATATCAAACTGCCTACTATCCCTAAGATGGATAAAAAGCCTTATTGAGTTTCTTTTTTTGATAAACTCATCTAAGGCACTTTGCCAAATTTTGTGTGTGCTTTTTGCAACTTTTGCATAACCAAAGCCAGGCAAATCGACTAAAATTAAATTATATAAATTTTCATCATCATCTTTAAAATTTGCTTCAAAAAAATTTATAAGCTTTGTTTTTCCTGGGGTACTACTGCTTTTTGCTAAGTTTTTTTGATTTACCAAAGAGTTTATAAAACTACTTTTTCCAACATTTGATCTACCTAAAAAAGCTATTTCACTCCCTGAGTAAAATTCACTTTTTTCTAAACTAGGAGATGATGTTAAAAACCTAGCATTTAATACCTTTATCACTTTTTATCCTCGATTTTAAAGATTAATTTTGCAGGTTTTTTATCTAATTTTTTGCTTGTTCTATCACTATTTACTTCATATTTTCCACTTAGTTGATTAATCGTTATAATATCTCCAAAGACCTCTCTTTTTGTTTCAACTTCCTCAATCCAAGCGTTGCCCTTTAAAGTATAAATTTCAGTTTTTGGCTCATAGGTTAAAATATCTCCTTTGCCGTTATAGTGGCTTTCATTAATCAAAATTTTAAATTTGGCATTACCTGTTGCAATATATTTTGTAGGTTGCTTATTTTTATCAAAATAAATTGTAATTTTATCGCTATTCAAAGTATCAAATGAGCCTTTTTTAACTTTTACATTTCCAGTTAAAACACTTTGAAGCTTTATCTCATCAGCAAAAAAATTATCGGCCGTAACCTCAACTTGCTCAGCAAATAAAGGCAAAGACGCAAGTAAAAACACTATTATTCTCTTATAAACCATCCATTAACTCCTGTTGCAAAAGTCTGTTTTGTATTTAGATCATGTTTTAAAGTAAGACCAGTTACATTATTTTCATTTTGCCATAAAATAAAAGGCTTGTTACTTGTAGCAATTTTAGTTTTTGTATTATAAAAAATTTCGTCTGAAATATAGTTCATATCATCACTATTTTTATACTCTGCATTGTCTAAAAATTCTATTATATCGTCTTTATAAATAGCTTTTTTTGAACTTAATGTATGATTTGTATCTTTATTTAAAATAAGCCCTTTAAAATTTTCAAACTCATCTTTATCTTTATATTTTACACCTTTATCAGCTTCATATTTTGCAATAATTTTTTCTTCCGTTATTTCATAATCAGCTATATCAAACATTTCAGTTTGGGCTAAATCTATCTCACTTTTAAAAAAATCACTAAAATAAGGTGTTTGAACTGATAAAATAACCATCATAACACTAAAAATAGCAATGCCAAAATAAAAAATTCTTATAGCCATTTTTCAAGCCAAACATCACTTAGGTTTTCTTTTTTTATAATTATTTCTATCATCTCTCTAACTGCCCCATCGCCACCTTTTTTTGAAAGCGTTATATTAGCCCTTACTTCACTCATGGCATTTAATGGCTTAAAGCTCATTTTAACACTATTTAAAAGCTTTATATCATTGTAGTCATCACCTATGGCAGCAGCATTTTCAAAACCTAGTCCCTCTTTTTTTAAAATTTCTTCTGCTACGCTAAATTTATCTTTAACACCTTGAAAAATATATTTTATTTTTAAATCTTTTGCTCTTTTTTCAACTATTTTTGATGACTTTCCTGTAATGATGGCTGAAATTTTGCCCATTTTATTCCACTGCTCTATACCAAAGCCATCATTTACATTAAATTTTTTTAGCTCATCACCTAAATTTGTATAGTAAAGTCCACCATCAGTTAAACAGCCATCAACATCTAAAAAAATAATTTCTATCATAAAATGCCTTTTTATAAAACGCCTTTTGTACTAGGAATTCCCATTTTTTCATTTTTAGTCAATGCTCTTCTTAGCGCAACTGCAAAGGCCTTAAAAGTTGCTTCTGCTATATGATGCTTGTTGCTTCCTCTTAATTTTATAAGATGAAGTGTAATACCTGCATTAAAAGCAACAGCTCTAAAAAACTCTTCTATCAACTCAGCATCAAATTCACCTATCAAACCATCTTTTATACTATCATAAACTAAAAAAGCTCTATTTGAGATATCTAAATCACAACTTACTGCGCTCTCATCCATTACAACAACTGAATTTGAATATCTTTCAATATTTTGAACTGGATAAATTTGTTTTTTTAAAGCCATTCCTAAAACTATACCAATATCTTCAACACTATGATGAAAATCGACCTCTATATCACCATCACACTCTACTTCTAAATCCATTAAAGAGTGTTTTGCAAAAGCTTCAAGCATATGGTTTAAAAAACCTATTTTAGTATTTATTTTGTTTTTTCCAGTTCCATAAATTTCTAATTTAAGCTTTATTTTTGTCTCTTTTGTATTTCGCTCTATCATACTAAACTCCTACTGTCTAACTATAAAAGCACCATCTAAATGATATGAACTATGAGCAAAATCTCTTGCTTCATCTTCGCTTCTAAAACCTGTTAAAAATACTCTATGAAGCCCGTCTTTATCAAATTCTTTAATTATAGCTTTATAGCCACCTTTTCCATCATATTCTCTTTGATAAATTTTTGCTCCATTCAAATTTCTAAACGCTCCTACTTGAACCATAAAGGTTCCACCTATATAAATTCTTTCACTTTGTGGAGCTGTTTTACTAATACTATGACCATCAAATCCAACAACTTCAACAATAACAGGAGCAGTCCCACTAGCAATCACCCCAATATCAGAAGCTGCTTTTTTAGATAAATCAATAATTCTTCCACTTACGAATGGACCTCTATCATTTATCCTTACAACTGTTGATTTTGAATTATTTAAATTCGTAACTTTTACCATTGTATTCATAGGAAAAGTTTTATGTGCTGCTGTTTGAGCATACATATTGTATCTCTCTCCATTTGAAGTGCTCTTTCCATGAAATTTTGGCCCATACCAACTAGCTAATCCTTTTTGAGTTTCTCCCACTTCAACCTTTTGAGGATAATATGTTTTTCCATTTATTTTATAAGGTCTCATAGTAGCATGGGTACTTGGTTTTGGTTTAGAAATAACCACAGGATATGATGTTTTAGTTGAACACCCTGCTATAAAAAAAGCTATAAAAAAAAATGTTAAAATTTTTTTATGGTATAACAATTGTATCTCCCGCTTTAATATTTAAATCTTTTATTTCATTAGCAGCAACTAAAGTAGCTACATCAACATCAAATTTATTTGATATTGCTATTAGTGTATCGCCTTTTTTTATAGTATATTCTTTATTGTCATTAAAGGCGATTATAGATGTTGGAATTTTAAGCTTTTTCCCAATCTCTAATTCATCACCAAGATTGTTTTCTTTTATTAATTCATCGGCTGTAGTGTCCCATTTTTTAGCTATACTTTCTATGGTTTCATCTTTTGCGACTACATGGATATTATATGATGGAGCAAATGTATCTTCCCCTCTTATTATCTGTCCTATATAGTTTAATGCATAAAGATTAAGTTTTTCCTCAGGAATGTAAAAATGATACGCGCTTTGGTTTTTTGGAGCAACCGAAGTTTTAATGTGAGGATTATACTTCTTCATCTCATCCACGCTTAAACCTATGCTATTTCCAACGCTTGCTAGACTTGTTCCACCTTGAACTTTTATTTTTTCTACCGAATTTTCTGGCTTTATATCAGAAAGTGCAATTCTTACATCCATATTTTTTGAAATTATTGTGTTTTTAATAATTCTTTTAATGAAATTTTTAGTCTCTCTTGGTGTTTTATTACTTGTTAAAATAGTTGAAAAATCATCATTTTTATTATTTCTTATAACTTTTTTCATACAGCCATCGCCACAATTATAAGCCATTAAAGAGATATACCACTTATCTTCAAAACTCTCATTTAAAAAATCTAAATATTTAAAAGCTGTATCTGTTGATAAGAAAGGATCTCTTCTTTCATCGATTTGAGCATTAACATTAAGACCAAAAGATTTAGCAGTTCTAGGCATAAACTGCCACATTCCGCCAGCTTTTTTTGACGAAGTTGCTCTGTTTAAAAATTTTGACTCAACCATGGCAAGATAGAGCAAAAACTCAGGAGCATCAATTTTTTCAAGCTCTTTTTTTACCATATAAACATTATCGGGAGAGCTTTTTATAATTTTTATAAACTCACTTACATCTCTTTGATCTATGCTTTTTTTTATATTTAACACTATTTCTTTATTTTTTTCATTATTTGGGATAGCAAACTCGTTTAAAATCTCATCTATAAGTGTATTTGCTTGTAAAGTAATAGTAAATATAAAAATTGTAAAAATACTAAACAATTTATTCAAATTTTCTCCTTAAATTTTAAAAAGTTTTTCTGCGTTTCTTGTTGTAATTTCTTCTATTTTACTTACCTCTAAATTTAAAATTTCAGCCATTTTTTGTGCTACGAATGTAGTAAAAGCAGGCTCATTTCTTTTTCCTCTATTTGGTGTTGGTGCTAAATACGGCGCATCTGTTTCAATAACTATATTTGATAATGGAATTTGATCTAAAATTTCAACTAAATTTTTAGCATTTTTAAAAGTTAAAACCCCGCCAATTCCAAAATAAAACCCTTCATCTTTCAATGAAAGCAATAACTTACTTGCATTATAACAGTGCAAAACCACACCAAAAAGTTTTTTTGAATACTCTTTTAGAATATTATAAATATCCTCATTTGCATCTCTTGCATGAATTATAAGAGTTTTTTTAAACTGGATTGCTAAATTTATTTGATCTAAAAAAATCTTTTTTTGCAAATTTTTATTAGCCAAAACCTCTTCATCGCTATTAAAATGCTCTTTTATCTTAAAATAATCAAGTCCACACTCTCCAACAGCTACACACTTTCTATCATCTAAAAAATCTCTTAAATAATTTACATCAAACTCATCAGCGTGATATGGATGAACTCCAGCTGCAAAATAAACATTATCATAAGCATAAGCGATATCTCTAGCTTTTTTTAGAGTTTTTATATCAGCCCCAGGAATTATTATTTTATTAATTCCACTTTCTTTTGCTCTTTTTATCACAAAATCCAAGTCATCATTAAAACTATCATCATCTAAATGACAATGTGTGTCTATTATCATCTGCTAACCTAATTAATTATTTTAATCAACTTTCGATTTTAGCAAAAAATGACAAATGAAAGCTTAAAGCACCATAAATTTTCAACTATTTCTAAGTCTTTTTGCAAATTCTAAGGCTTCTTTTGTGATTTTTTCTCCGCTTATCATTCTTGCAAGCTCTGTTATTTTCTCATTTTCGTTTAGTTTTTTTACATTTGAAACACCATTTGTTTTACTAACTAAAAAATGAGAATCAGCTTTTGAACTAAGTTGTGGAAGATGTGAAATAGCAAAAATTTGATAAAATTTTGAAATTTTTAAAAGAACATTGGCAATACTCATAGCTTCTTTTCCGCTTAAATTTGCATCTATTTCATCAAGGATTAAAACACCATTTGCAAAACCTGTTATATCTATATTTGCACCAATAAATGCAAGTCTTAGCCTATTAAACTCACCAGAGCTTAAATTTTTTAAAAGTGTATTTGAAATTTCAAAGCTTATTTCATCCATTCCTAAGATATCAATCTCTTTTTCTTTGAATATAACTTTTGCATCACTCATATAAAGCTCTTTTAAATATCCGTTTAAAATATTTTCAAGCTCATTTTTTACATTCTTCCTGCTATTGCTTACTAAATTTGAAATTTTAATAAGTTTTTCTTTTGTAATTTTAAAAGAGTTTTTTAAATCATTTTTTTTAAACTCTATATTTTCATATTCGCTTAACTCTTTTTTTCTAGTTTCTAAGGTTTCAAGTGCCTCTTTTATACCGCCATAACGTTTTTCTAAATAGTTTAAATCTTCAATTCTATTTAAAGTTTTTTCTATATCAATATTTTCTAAATCTTCTAAATTCAAACTCTCTTTTTTAGCTCTTAACTCATTTATGGCTTCTTCAAAAAAATCACTTTCTAAATCACTTACCCTTAAAGCCTCAATTACACTACTTTCTATATCAAATATCATTTCAGCTTTCATCCAAGCTTCATTTATCCTATCGATTTTACTGAGGCGTTTTTTTAATTCCATCAACTCCTCAAATTCACCTATTTTAGGATCTATACTTTCTATTTTGTTTATTTCAAATTTTGCAAAATCCTTTAGCTCCTCAATATTCTTCTCTTCATTTTCAATTTTTAAAAGCTCTTTTTTTGCATGACTAAATTCTTTAAAAATCTCACCTAGATTCTCTAAATTAGTTTTATGAGCTCCATCTTTTTTAATAGACAATAAATCTAGCAAATTTAATAAATTTTTATTATTAAACTCGTCAGCATTTCTAATGCTAAGATACTTAATGTGGGTTGAAGCAATTGAAAATAAATTTTTTTTAGAAATAAATTGAGAGTTTATAAAATATCTTGTTGATTTATCTTTTAGCATTCTAAAATTATTAATATTTTCATTTTCTATGCCAAATTCACTTAAATCAAAATCAAACTCCACATCTGCTTCTATCAAACCAGCGTCTGTTTCGCTAAGTCCAAATACAGATAAAATAGCATTCATCAAAACTGATTTTCCAGCTCCACTAACTCCTGTAAAAACACTTAATCCTTTATCAAAAAAAAGCTCTGATTCTTTAAAGCTTAAATTATTTTTCATATAAAGTCTATCTATCAAACCTTGCCTCCATTATGTCCCCAATGAAGTTTATTTTTTAAAACTTCAAAATAATTTGCGTTTAAATGTCTTATTAAATTTGCGTGAGTATCTCCAAGCCTAACCACAACTTCATCAAATTTACTCATATCAAAAGCATTTTGCCCATCTATTATAATGCTTACCTTACTATTTCCTGCATTTTTAAATTTTAATTTATATTCAGCTGGTAAAACAAGCGGTCTTTGTGTTAGACTATGCGCACAAATTGGCGTAATACAAAAAACCTTGCTCATTGGATAAATTATTGGTCCATTTGCACTCATATTATAAGCAGTTGAACCAACAGGTGAGCTTACTATAACGCCATCACCATAATATGTATTAAAATACTCATCATCTAAATACGCATCAACTTTACTCATTGATAAAACTGCACTTCTTGATAAAACAAGATCGTTAAATGCAATTAGTTTTATCTCATCTTTAGAGTTTTTAAGTGAAATTTCTAGCATTAAAGGTTTTTTTATTTCATATTTACCTTTTAAAAAATCGGCAAAAAACTCATTTAGCTTATCAATTTTAATATCAGTTAAAAACCCAAGAGTTCCATCATAAACACCTAAAACATTTAAATTTTTAAAACCGTTTTTAGCTATTTCCCTGCAAGTTGAAATTAAAGTTCCATCTCCTCCAATGCTTAAAATTAAAGTTTTTTCCTCATTTATTTTATGCAGGTTTTCAAATTTATTTATAGTTTTTTCTAAAAATAAAATTTCATAGCCTAAACTTTCAAAATATTTTACAAATTTCAAACATTTTTTAGGATTTTTAGCAACTATTCCAATATATTTTAAGTTTTTTTCTAAAATTATTTTATTCATAGTTGTTATTTTAGTAAAAATTAGCTTTACAAAAGCAAAATTTCGATACAATGAGAGTTAATATTTCAAAAATAATATAAAAAGGAATAACTTTGAGAAGTCATTATTGCACCGATTTATCAAAAGAAGATGTCGGAAAAGAGGTAAAAGTATGTGGCTGGGTGAACTCTTATAGAGATCATGGTGGCGTTATTTTTATAGATTTAAGAGATAGAAGTGGTATTTTGCAACTAGTTTGTGATCCAGCTGATAATAAAAAAGCTTACGATTTAGCAAATACTATAAGAAATGAATTTGTTATAAAAGCAAGTGGAAAAGTAAGACTTAGAGGCGAAGGCCTTACAAATGAAAAGTTAAAAACAGGCGAAATAGAAGTAGTTGTTAATGAGTTAGTTATAGAAAATCCAAGTGCACCATTACCATTTGTAATTGGTGATAAAAACGTAGGAGAAGAAACAAGACTTAAATATAGATTTTTAGATCTTAGAACTCCTGAGAATTTTGCTAAATTTCAAACTCGTTCAAAAGCAGCAATTGCAACTAGAAACACACTTAATCGCCTTGGATTTGTTGAAGTAGAAACTCCAGTTTTAACAAGAGCAACTCCAGAAGGAGCAAGAGATTATTTAGTTCCAAGTAGAGTTTATCCAGGGGAGTTTTATGCACTTCCTCAAAGCCCTCAACTTTTTAAACAGCTTTTAATGTGCTCAGGTTTTGATAAGTACTTCCAAATAGCAAAATGCTTTAGAGATGAGGATTTAAGAGCTGATCGCCAGCCTGAATTTACACAAATAGATATAGAGATGAGTTTTGTTGAGCAAGAAGATGTTATAAAAGTCGCTGAAGAAGTATTAAAAGATATTTTTAAAGAGTGTGGGCATGATATAAAAACACCATTTAGAAGAATGGATTATAAAGAGGCTACCGAAAAATACGGAAGTGATAAACCAGATTTAAGATTCGATATGCCACTTGTTGATGTAGCAGATATTTTTGAAAAATCAAGCAATGAAATTTTTAGCAAAATAGCACAAGACAAAAGAAAAAATAGAGTAAAAGCTATAGCCGTTAAAAATGGAGATAATATCTTCAGTAAAAGACAAATGCAAGGCTTTGAAGAATATGTTAAAAAATTTGGAGCAAAAGGATTAGCATTTTTCCAAGTAAAAGAAAATGGATTAAAAGGACCTTTGCTTAAATTCTTTGAAAAAGAAGATATAGATGAGATCATAAAAAGATGCAACCTTGAAGTTGGAGATGTTGTATTTTTTGGAGCTGGTAAGAAAAAAACCGTGCTTGACTATATGGGGAGATTTAGGTTATTTTTAGCAAATGAGATGAATTTAATTGATAAAGATAAATTAGAGTTTTTATGGGTATTAAATTTCCCTATGTTTGAAGAAAACGATGATGGCACTTATTCAGCAATGCATCACCCTTTCACAATGCCAAATAATATTGATGATGACATAGAAGATATTACTTCAGTTGCTTATGATGTTGTATTAAATGGAATTGAACTTGGCGGCGGAAGTATAAGAATTCATAAGAATGATATTCAGCAAAAAGTATTTGAAAAGCTTGGAATACATGAAAAAGAACAAAGAGATAAATTTGGATTCTTACTAGATGCTTTAACCTTTGGAGCGCCACCACATGGAGGAATTGCAATTGGGTTTGACAGACTTATAATGCTTTTAACAAAATCATCTAGCATTAGAGATATTATAGCATTTCCAAAAACACAAAGAGCTCAATGCCCTCTTACAAAAGCTCCAAGTCATGCAAGTGACGAGCAACTAAAAGAGCTTGGTCTTAAAGTAGTAAAAAAACAAAATTAGAAAGGATAAAAATGAAAAATGTATTTTTAATCATAGGAGCTCCAGGAAGCGGAAAAACAACTGATGCAAGCATGATAAAAGAAATGAATCAAAGCGTAGAGCACTACTCAACAGGAGATATGTTAAGAGCAGAAGTTGCAAAAGGAAGCGAACTTGGAAAAGAGATAAATAGCTTTATCTCAAAAGGAAATTTGGTTCCACTTGAAATAGTTATAAACACCATAACTTCAGCTATAAAAAGCTCTGATTTGGACTTTATTATAATAGATGGCTTTCCAAGAAGCGTTGAGCAAATGGAAAAATTTGATGAAGTTTTAAAAGATAATTCTGATATAAATCTAAACTGCGTTATCGAAGTAGATGTTAGTGAAGAAGTTGCAAAAGAGAGAATTCTAGGAAGAAATAGAAACGATGATAATGAAGAAATTTTCAACAATAGAATGAAAATTTTTACAGATCCAATTGAGGAAATTAGAAAATTTTATAAAAATAAAGGTTGTTATAAAGTTGTAAATGGTGAGAGAACAATTGATGAAATCGTTGCTGATATGAATGAGATAATAGTTCAAGCTATTATGAAATCAATGAATTAATAGGAGTAAAAATGGATATTTCAAAAATAAAAATAGGCTCAAACCCTGATAAGATAAATGCTGTTATAGAGATACCTTACGGATCAAATGTAAAATATGAAATAGATAAAACTAGCGGTGCTGTAGTAGTTGATAGAGTTTTATACTCGGCTGTCTTTTACCCTGCAAATTATGGATTTGTACCAAATACTTTAGCCGATGATGGCGATCCAGCTGATATTTTAGTAATTAATGAGTATCCTTTGCAAGCTGGTTCTGTAATACCTTGTAGATTAATAGGTGTTTTAGTAATGGAAGATGAAGCTGGAATGGACGAAAAGCTTTTAGCAGTTCCGATTAGTAAAGTTGATCCAAGATTTGATGATATAAAATCAATCGATGATCTACCAAAAGCAACTCTAAATAGAATTAAAAACTTCTTTGAAACCTATAAACTTCTAGAACCAAATAAATGGGTAAAAGTAAAAGGGTTTAAAGACTTAAAAACAGCTACTGAAATTTTAGATAAAGCTATTAAAAACTACAAATAAAATAAGGGAAATTTTTTCCCTTAAATACCAAACAAGGAAATTAATGTATTGTTACGACATAGTTGGAAGTTTTTTAAGACCAGCTGAATTAAAACAAGCAAGAGCTGGCTTTGAAAATGGTGAAATAAATAAAGATAAATTAAGAAACATAGAAGATAAATGTATAAAAGAGCTAGTTGAAAAAGAAGAAAAGTTAAATTTACCTTTTATAACTGATGGTGAGTTTAGAAGAGAGTATTGGCATTTGGATTTTTTAGCTGGCATTGGCGGAGTAAAAAAAGTAACCTCAAAAGAGTGGTCTGTTAAATTTAAAGATAGCTCCCCAAAGGCAAATACAATAATTATAAATGATAAAATTTGTTTTAATAAAAATCACCCTTTTTTACAAGACTTTAAATTTTTAACAAGTTTAATAGAAGCAAAAAATGCCAAGATGACTATCCCATCCCCATCAATGCTTCATTTAATACCTTGTGTAAGAGCACAAAATTACACTCCAATTGAAATTTATAAAGACAATGATGAAATTTATAAAGATATCGCACAAACTTATATAGACTTTATGAATAAGTTTTATAAACTTGGCTGCAGGCATTTGCAACTCGATGATACTTCTTGGGGTGAGTTTTGTGATAAAGAAAAAAGAAAATCTTATACAAAAAGAGGTATAAATTTAGACACTATTCAAGAAAAGTATGTCTGGATAATAAATGAAATGGTAAAAGCAAAACCAAAAGATTTGATACTTAGTATGCATATTTGTAGAGGAAATTTCCGCTCAACTTGGTTTTCAAGTGGTGGATATGAAAGTGTTGCAGAAGTTTTATTTGGTAAGTGTAATATCGATATGTTTTTCTTAGAATATGATAATGACCGCTCTGGTGGATTTGAACCACTTAAGTTTATAAAAAATCAAAAAGTAGTTTTAGGTTTAATTACTACAAAATTTCCAGAGCTTGAAGATAAAGATTTAGTCAAAAAAAGAATTTTTGAAGCGACAAAATTTATACCACTAAATCAACTTCTACTTAGCACGCAATGTGGATTTTCATCAACAGAGGAAGGAAATAATCTAAGCATTGATGAGCAGTGGGCAAAAATAAATTTAGTAAAAGAAATAGCACTTGAAGTTTGGAAATAAATTTTACTAAAGCTTTTAAAGTTTGGAGATAAAAATCCAAACTTTTCAAAAATGCTTTTTAGTAAATTTGAAACATAAAACTAAATTAAAACCCCAACTCCAAGACTTAAACTAAAAGTTATTATAAGTGATATCACTCCCATATAGATGGAATTTAAATCATAAAATCCATAATATAAAAAATATGTAAAAAATCCACCTAAAAATGCAACTAAGCTTATTAAAACTCTTGATAAAATCTTATTATAAATTTTATCATATATAAAAACACAAGTTAAAATTGAGATAAAAAACCAAATAATAGCTATCTCTTTTCCACTAAAATTTGCAAATCCAAGCAAAGAAAGCGTATTTAAAAATAAACAAATAATCCATAAAATAATAGTTGCAACTTTAAAATTTCTCATTTTTTATCTTTATAAATTTTATTTGTAAAAGTTTGATATCTATACTGCAAAAACACGACAACGCCAACATAAATACCTATAACAAAAGATATTAAAAAGAAGTTTTTAAACATCAAAAACCCGCTCACAAATCCTGCTATAAAAGCTATCCCAACAACGTAAGCAAGAGGATGATCAACAACGTTTTTTTCTCCTATTGCAATTATTATTAAAGAAATTATATAAACTATCAAGATGATAAATACAACAATTATTTTTACATCTCTTAAAAATTCACTACTTGATTTACCGAGCATCGCCCAAATCCCTATAAATATTAAAAATATTATTGATGCAAAAACTAAATATTTTTTCATATAAGCCCCTTTTTAAGTTTTCTGATTAAAAATCTAGCTGGATTTAAAGAGTTAAATATTTCTTTACTTACACAAAGTGGTCTATTTAAAACAAGATCTAGCAGAATATAAGCTCCCATTATAGAAGTTCCAAGCCCTCTTGCGCCATGAGCTGCATTTATAAAAACTCCATCTAAATGTTTTGGATAAATATCTGAATGTTTCGTAAAATTTATAGCTTTATAATTTTTAATAAAAAACTCTTTATCATGCAAAGCACCAATTATTGGAAACCTATCACCACTATAAGATCTAAAACCAACATTTGAATCTAGAATCTTAGTTTTTTTAGAACCTATAAATTCACAAATATTTTCTAAATTTTTAACATCATCAATGTATCTTTTTTTCTTCTCATAATCAAGTCTATCATAAGTAGCTCCAATTAGCTGAATTTTGCCAACTGGTGGACAAATATATCCTCTTGCACTAAGTGAAAATTCATTATTAAGCCTTTTTTTTATCCAAGTAACTTGCCCTCTTACTGAACTTATTTGCACATTATCATCAAAATTTATTTTTGGATTTTCTCCTTTATTAAAAAGCTCTTCGCTATGGCTTCCAATGGTAAAAATAACTATATCAGCTTCCATAATATCACCATTTTTAAAATGCACTTTATATTTATTATCACATTTTTCAAGGTTTTGAAATTCATAATTAAATAAAATATTAAACTCATTTGAAAGAGCCTTGCAAAGCTTTTTGGGGCGAATGCTTGCTGCATTTTTTATATAAATACTTGGATAAGGAAAATCTTTTTTATCCAGCTTAAAATTTGAGTTTTCATATCTTTTTATCAATGTCTCATCAAAAGCAAATTCCTTTGCTCCACTAAATTTAACTAAATTTTTACCATATTTTTTATAAAAATTCACAGCCATTAAAAAAGCCGCGTAATGCATTTTACCCAAAATAACATCTTTTTGAGTAATTAATGGCATTAAAGCTCCGATTAAATTTCCACTCCCATTAGTAGCAACTTCACTTTCCTTTTCAGTAATTACAACATCAAAGCCAGCGTTTTGAAAAACTTTTGCGGTTGCCAAACCTGAAATCCCAGCTCCAATAATTAAAACTTTTGCATTTTTATTATAGGTTTTTAAAACTCTCTTAAACCAAATTTCATTATTGTTGGGGTTTAAATTTTGTTTTAAAACAGCCCTAATCATCTGTCTTTTTTGAGCGTGACCTTTAATTAGGCTTACTTCAAATCCAGCTTCTGTGAAATTTCTTTTTACAAATCCAGAGCTTGAATAGGTTGCTAAAATAGTTCCTATCTTACTTAAACTAGCAACACCTTTCATCACTTCTAAATCCCACATATCAGGATTTTTAGCTGGAGAAAAACCATCCATAAACCAAACATCAGCTTCAAAATCAAGATTTTTAAGTGCTATTTTTATATCATCAAAATAAAGATCTAAAATAATATTTTTTGAAAAAATTATCCTATAAAGACCAGTTTTTTTGGGCGGATATTTTTTAATAAGTTTTTTTGATAATTTTTTAAAATCATCATCAAATTCATTAAATTCATTATAAAATTTTTTAAGTTTTTTCTTTGAAAGAGGAAATTTTTCTATGCTTACAAAATGTAAAAATTTATTACTATTTTTAAATTTTTTACATAAATTTAAAAAATTAATACCGACACCAAAGCCAGCTTCTGCAACTATTAAACTATCTTTTTTATCCCAAATTTCATCCAAAGCACTTTCAAAAACAAATTTACTTTCACCAATAGCTGAGTTTTTACTATAATAACCATCATCAAATTCTTTATTATAAAAAACTCCATCTTTAAAAAAAGTCTTCATTACTCATTCTTTAAAAAATATGCATCCACTCCATTTGCAACACCCTCTGCAATAAGTTTTTGATACTCTCTACTAGCTAAATTTTTACTATCATTTTTATTTGAAATATAACCGCATTCAACTAAAATTGCTGGCATGGTAGCACCCACTAAAACCCAAAATGGAGCTTCTCTAACTCCACCATCTTTTACATGATATTTGGCTTGAACTTTATTAAGCATATGTTTTTGTATATCAATGGCAACTTTGTTTGAGGCGATTATTTTTTCTCGATTTAAGAAATTTAGATAAGTTTCTTGAGAGAAGTGGTTCATATCTTCAATGTCGCCTTTATTTTCAAGAGCAGCTGCGTTTTTACTACGCTCACTTCTTGCTGGACTTAGGAAAAATGTCTCAACACCTGAAAGAGAACTTCCTGATTTTGTTTTTGGTCCTGCGTTTATATGTATTGAAATAAACATATCAGCATTTTTTTTATTTGCAAAAGCAGTTCTATCTTTTAAATTTATAAATACATCTTTATTTCGTGTAAATAAAACTTTATAACCCATGCTTTTTAACTCATCGCCTAAAAATTGTGAAATTTTTAAAACCAAATCTTTTTCTTTAAGTCCATTTCCAATAGCTCCTGAATCTTTTCCACCATGACCTGGATCAATTACAATAGTTCTTTGTTTTCTATCAATTTTTAAAGGTTCTTTTTTGTTTTGAGCTGTTTTTTTGCCACTACTAGATGTTTTTGCAACTGGAGGAATAGTTAAATTTTTAGAATTTGAAGGGTTTTTAATATCTATAAATATGGAATTTTCATCATATTTTAAATTTATATTAAAACTATTTTTTTGTGTAAAAACAACTCTTGTAGTTTTTGGATTATACTGAGCAATTCTTATTTCATCACTTAAATGACGCAATATTTTTGAAGTTTTTGCATTATTAACTGCTTTTATATCAATTACATTTCTATATTCTTTGCTTTTTAAAGCAAATTTTTTAATTTCATCTTCGTTTACATTTCTATTAAATGTTAGTTTAATTCCAGTATCAGTTTTATCAACGCTTTTAAGTCTTAATCTAATATTTTTATTGACTTCATAGATTTTAGACTCTTTTGTAGTGATTATTTTTTTATTGTTTGTATTTTTTTCTTTAATATTTTCATTTTTTAGGTTTAAATTTTTATCATTTTGCGTGTTTAAATTTTGAGGTTTTTCAATTATAATTTTTGTTTTTTCATCTTGTTCTAATGCTACTTTTTCATCAACTATTTTGCTATTTTTTGGTATAAATTTAGATAAATTTATTTTTTGATTTATATAGCTTTCATAATTATCTCCTAGTAAATTAAGTTCTGATTCATAGCCCTTATGATTTAGTTTTAAGGCCTTTGATGAATAAACTAGCCTTTTTAAAACATTTATTCTATCAATTTTATTTTTATCAATGGAGGTTTGAAGATAAATATCTTTTAACTCTTTATGAAATTTTTCTTTTACCGCCTTGCTTGAATTATCAAAATTTTTATCAAAATTTGAAAAATTTTTATCAAAGTCTCCACCCCATAAAAAAACGGCTAAGAAAAAAAATAAAAAAAACTTAACTATCTTCGCCATTTACTAACTTTTCAATCAACTCTTTTACGCTAATTATTTTATCAAGCTTGTATCCATTTGCACCTGTAAAAAATAATCCAAATTCTTTATTTCCATCGTATGCATCAAAAAGCCTATCAGCTATACAGTATCCAACCATTTTAGCACCTTTTCCACGCTGACATGGGCTTACGCAGTTACTAATGCACTGAATTTTTGGACCTTCTTTTTTTTCAACAAGTTTTAATAAATTTGTTCTTACTCCTCTTGCAGGATAACCAACCGGAGATTTTATAAGCATAATATCTTCTTCTTTTGCATTAATTATCACATCTTTAAACTCAGGTGCTGCATCACACTCATTTGTACCTATAAATCTAGTTCCCATTTGAACGCCATTTGCACCAAGCGAAATTGCTTTCATGATATCATTATGATCCCAAATTCCACCTGCTGCGAAAAGTGGGAAATCTCCCCATTTTAAAATTTCTTCTTTAACTTGAGGGATTAAATTCCAAATGCTATACTCTGGATCTAAGCACTGCTCATAAGTAAAACCTTGATGACCACCACTTAAAGGACCTTCTAAAACAACTGCATCGGGCAAGCGATCATATCTTTGTTTCCATCTTTTACAAATTATCTTTAATGCTTTTGCAGATGAAACTATTGGTATTAGAGCGACATCGCTAAATTCTTGCGTAAACTCAGGTAAATTTGTAGGAAGTCCTGCACCACTTATAATTATATTAAACCCAGCCTCGCATGCATCTTTAACTATTCTCTCATAATCATTACAAGCACACATTATATTTACACCAAGTGGAGCATCACCACAAATTTTTCTTGCATCATCAGCTAAGGCTTTCAAACCATCTTTAGAATAAAAATTTTCACTTCCTAGTGGCTTTGAGTTAATCTCTTTTTTGGAATATAATCTGTTTTTATAATATCCAGTCCCAACAGAACTGACAACACCCAAACAGCCATTTAAACTTACATTTCCGGCTAAATTACTCCAACTTATTCCTAGGCCCATTCCACCTTGGATAATCGGATGTTTTAATTCATACTTGCCTATTTTTATACTTTTCATCAAATAACCTTTAATTTTGCAAAGTTTTTCTTTCCTATTTGAAGAACATATTTACCTTTTTTTAATACCAAATTTTCATCATCTATCTTTTTTTGATCTATACTAAAAGCATTTGCCTTTATATGTCTTCTAGCTTGTGAGTTTGAACCAGCTAAGCCACATTTTACAATAGCCTCAACCACCCAAATTTCATCTTTTATCTCAAATTCTTCCATGGAACTTGGAAGTTTATTTAAGGAGTGAATTTTATCAAACTCTTCTTTTGCTTTTTTTGCTAAACTCTCATCATGAAATCTTGCAGTAATCTCTAAAGCCAAAGCTTCCTTGACTTCCTTAGGATGAATGGTGCCATTTTCAACACCTTTTTTAAGCTCATCAATTTCTTTTAAGCTTTTTGTACTTAAAAGCTTATACCACTCCCACATAAGCTCATCACTTATGCTTAAAGTTTTTGCATACATTTGGTTTGGCTCATCTGTTACACCAATATAATTATTTAGGGATTTACTCATTTTATTGACCCCATCAAGTCCAACTAAAAGAGGCATAGTAATAACAGCTTGTTCTTTTCCAGTATTGTAAATTCTTTGCAAGTGTCTGCCCATTAAAAGATTAAATTTTTGATCAGTTCCACCCATTTCTATATCACACTTCATAACAACACTATCATGACCTTGTAATAGTGGATATAAAAACTCACTTATTGAAATTGGAGTTTGATTTTTATATCTTTTTTCAAAATCGTCTCTTTCTAGCATTCGTGCAACGCTATATGTTGAAGCAAGTTCTATCATATCTGCAGCATTCATCTTGTTTAACCAATCTGAATTAAACATAATTTTTGTTTTATTTTTATCTAAAACCTTAAAAACTTGTTTTTCATAGGTTTTTGCATTTTCTAAAACAACATCTTTGCTTAGTTTTTTTCTAGTTTCACTTTTTCCAGATGGATCACCTATTTGAGCTGTAAAATCACCTATTAAAAACATAATAATAGCGCCATGAGCTTGTAAAAAAGCCATTTTTTGAAGAGTTACAGAGTGTCCTAAATGAAGATCTGGAGCGGTTGGATCCATACCTATTTTTACATAAAAATTTTCACCTTTTTCATAATAATTTTTTATTAAATCCTTTACTTTTTCTTCATCTATTATTTCGCTTACGCCTCTTTTTAGCTCTTTATAAATTTCATCTAAATTTACCACTTTTTTCTCCTATTTTAACTATTTTTATAAACATCATCAAGGGAAGTAAATTCCACTATTTTATATCTATCTTTAAGTCTTGTTTTGATATCTTTTGCCTTTACATTTTCACCAAACTCAATAACAAGCTCGAAAAAATCTGACTTTGTCTCATCATTTTCATTTAAATTTATAGCTGATAAATCAACTTGAAGCCTTGTTAAGTAATTTAAAAATCCAGCCAAAGATCCTCTTTTGTTTTCCAAATTTAAGATAACTTTATATCTATGTGGAGCATTTCTTGTCCATTTTACAAAAATTAACTCGTTACCCTCTTTTATTAAATTTGCAGCTCTTTCGCAAAATTTATGATGAACTGCAACATTTGTACCGCTCCTAAAGCCTAAAATATCATCATCTCTTTTTGGATTACAACAATAATCAAACTCTACACTATTTACTTTATAGTTTGAATAAACAACAATATTATCAAATTTTTGCTTTCTAACTATATATTTATCACCCAAATTTAAAGTAAATAATTTATCTTTTTTGGGGTATTTTTTAAGTGCATTAACAACATTTTGAAGGTAGATAGAATCGTATGCGGCTCTTCCTATTTTATTATGCAAATTTTCTTTTTCAAGCCACGATAAAACATTAATATCTTTTGTATCAAAAATAGCTGATAAAATTTTTATACCAATTTGAGTATTAAGCTCTTTTAATTTTTGCTTACAAAAATTTCTTATAGTTGCTCTTGCTTTTCCTGTCTTTACTGAAGTTAGCCAACTGCATCTATAATGAGCTTCATTTCCTGTTATAATATGAACAATATCTCCATTTTTAAGCTCTGTTAGAAGTGGAACTTTCACACGATTTACATAGGCTTCAATTGCCTTTAGACCAACTTGTGAGTGAATTTCATAAGCATAATCTAAAGCAGTAGCACCACGAGGCAAAGTAAAAATTCCACCTTTTGGTGAATAGACAGCTATATCTTCCGCATAAAGACTATCTTTTGCATATTCATAAAGCTCTTCAGGATCTTCTTCATCATTTGTATTGGTATCTTTTGCACTTATATCACTTAACCAATCGAGCTTAGGGTTAAGAGAACCACTATATTTATATTTCCAATGTGCTGCAACACCGTATTCAGCAGTATTATGCATATCAAAAGTTCTAATTTGAGCTTCTATTATCATACTATCATTAAAAACGGTCGTATGAATGGTCTGATAACCATTTTGTTTTGGAAGTGCAATATAGTCTTTAAATCTTGAAATTAAAGGATTAAACTTATTATGAATAATTCCTAGAACGATATAACAATCTCTAATATCTCTAACGATAACTCTAACAGCTAAAAGATCAAGAACTTCTTGTATAGAAATTCCTTTTCTTTGCATTTTAAGATATGTTGAATAGTAGTGTTTTACTCTTTTTTGAACATCAAAGCTATCTTCACTAAAGCCATTAGTTAACAAAAGTTCAGTTATTTTAAGACTAAATTTATTTAAACTCATTTGAAGTTGTTGCTTATGCTCATTGATGTATGAATCAATCATATCATATTCATCTGGTAAAACATATTTAAAGCTTAGATCCTCAAGTAGATTTTTGATAGATGAAATTCCAAGCCTATGAGCAATTGGTGCATAAACTACAAGAGTTTCTTCTGCAATTCTTTTTTGTTTATCTTCTCTTAGAGCATCTAGTGTAAGCATATTATGAAGCCTATCACAAAGCTTAACTACTAAAACTCTAACATCTTCAATAGATATTAAAAGCATTCTTCTAAAAGTTAATGCAGAAGATCTTAGCTTTGTATTTTTATCAGTAGAAGGAGCTAACTTATCTTCTCTAATGCTTACTATTTTAGTAAGTCCTTCAACAAGCTTTGAAACACCATCACCAAAATTTTCCCTTACACCTTCAAGAGTATAATCAGTATCTTCAACCACATCATGGAGAAGTGCTGATATAACCATATCGTCATCACCACCCATAAAAGCAACTATTGAAGCTACTAAAATAGGATGAACGGCATAAGGCTCACCACTTTTTCTAAACTGACCATCATGCTGTTTTATACAAAGTTCAACACCTTTTTGAAGTCTGTCAGTTTGTTCTTTAAAAAAGAAAAAAAGCTCTTTTGCCGATTCTATAGTATTTGCATTTACAACTTTTTCTAAAAAGTCTTCAATGTTTATATCACTCCTCTGCTTTAACGATTCCATCTAGTGATACTTTACCTTCTGCGATTTCCATTAAAGCAATATCTGCAAATTTATAATTTTTTATATTTGGTAAATCTACCAAGGGTTTTTCACCGTTGTGAAGCTGATTTGCTCTTTTTGCAACAACTAAAGATAGCTTATATCTATCGCCATCAACAAATTTTAAAGCCTTAGCTGTTATTTCTTCTGATCTTGTCATAATTTTCCTTTTAATTTTTTACTATTGAACAAAATGATAAATCATCATTTATAATTTTAAATAAATTTCCACTTTTAAACATATTACAAACTACAATCGGTAAAGAATTGCTTTTTGCAAGAGCTACTGCTGTATCATCCATAACCTTTATTTCATCTTTTAGGGCTTCTTCATAGTTTAGCTTATTTAAGAGTCTTGCATCACTAAATTTATTAGGATCTTTATCATAAACTCCATCAACTTTGGTAGCTTTTATAATCATATCTGCCTCTATTTCAACAGCTCTCAATGTCGCAGCTGTATCGGTTGTAAAAAATGGATTTCCAGTTCCCGCTGCAAAAATAACAACTCTTCCTTTTTCAAGATGTCTTTTTGCTCTATTTATTATAAAAGTTTCGCAAATTGCTTCCATTTTAATAGCACTTTGAACTCTAACATCAACACCTACATTCTCAAGTGCTTCTCTCATAGCAATCGCATTTATAACAGTTGCAAGCATACCCATATGATCACCACTTGTTCTTTTTATGATACCACCAGCTGCCGCACTTACACCTCTTATAATATTTCCACCACCAATTACAATGCCTACTTCAACACCATAACTAACTAGCTCTTTAATCTCGCCTGCTATAAATTTCAAAACTTTACTATCTATACCAAAACCATTCTCACCAGCCAATGCTTCACCTGAAAATTTAACTAAAATCCTTTTTTTATCATCCATGCTATTCTCCTTTATAACTCATTATTTTATCAAAAATCTCTTTAAATTAGCATAATATGAGTTTATTTTAATGAAATTAATTCAAGCGGATTGATATGAAAGTTTTTTTGCGTAACTTCAAATGTTAAATCGCTTTTTACTCTTCCAATAGAATAACCTTTTTTTATAACACTTCCATTTTTTATAGTTGGAGCGATTTGGCTTAAATTCGCATATATTGTATGAATACCATTTTTATTTTCAACAATTATAACATTGTCTAAAACTGGGGTACTTTTAGCAAATATAACTTTTCCATCAAGAACATTATAAACTTGTGCATTTTGTGTATTTGAGCTTAAAATAACTGACTCATTAAATATTTTTATATCATAAACTGGATCTATAAAATTTCCAAATTTTCTCTTTACAAAGGCATTTTTTAATGGAGAAATTGTTTTAGGACCAACATATTTTTTAACTCTACTTTCTTTGTAGCTTGAGCCATAAAGTTTGACTTTTTTATCAATATCTTCAACTCTTTTATCTCTTTTTAAAATTTCTGGCTGGACCTCTTGTTTTTGAACATTCTTTTGAGCTATTTTTCTAGCTTTTTCTTTCTCTTCTTTATCATCAATAATTTTAAGTTCCTCTAAGGTAGAAGCTAAAGCTTCACTTTGTTTTTGGGTATTAATTAATTTTTGAATATAATCTTCTTTGTTTTTATTTAAATTTTCAACCAATTTTTTTTGTTTTTTTTGAGCATTTGAAAGCTCTTCTTTTTTTGCACTATACTCTTTTAAATTTTTTTCCAAATCTAAAATTTCTTTGTTTTTTTTATCAATTGTTTTACTTGCTTCATCGTGGGTTATAACTAAATTTGCAATATCTTTTCTAAAAACATCACTTAAAGATGCAAAAACTTCATTTGAGATAAGTGATTCATAAGTTTTTACATCACCATCCTGTATTAGATTAAAAGAAAAATCTTCCACTATTAAATCAGTGATTTTTTTCTCAAGTTCTAATTTTATTTTTACCAAATCATCAGTTTGTTTATTTAGCTCATCTAACTTTGTCGCTTCGTCTTTGTATTTTTGTGACAAATTTACAACTAAGCCAGTTATTTCATCGATTTGAGCATTTGTTTTTTTTAACTCAGCACTTTCTTTTACTATTAAAGATCCAAGTTCATCAATCTTTTTAGATAAGTTTTTTTCTTCACTTTTTTTCACAGCTATATTTTTACTTGTTAATTCTATCTTATCTTTTGTGCTTTGATTTGCAAAAATATAGCTAAAAATGAGTAAAAAAAGAGCTATTTTTTTCATAAATTTTCTTCTTTAATACCAAACATAACAAAAGTTGCAGATACAAAGGCAACACTTAAAGACATAGCAAAAATAAACAAAATTTGATCTATTGTTAAAGCATACGTTAAAGGTAATGAAATAGTTGAAATAAAACTTTTATAAATAGCAAAATTAGGCAATATAAAGAAAAATCCACTTACTAAAAATGCAGCTAATAAACTATCCCAAAAAGCTAATTTATATAAAAAAATACTTTTTGTAAGGTATTGAGCACCAAATAAGTTCATAACCTCTATTCTGTTTTTATGCTCAAATGTCCAAATTTTCATCTGTTTTAACATAAGCATAACTCCCAAAATAGCAATTAAAATAGAAAAAGAAAAAACTAAGCTTTTAATAAATAAAAGAAGTTTATATATACTACTATGCGATTTTGAAAAAATTTCAACTCTACTTATACCATCAATTTTTTGCAATTTTTGATTAATAAAATCAAGCTGTTCATTGCTTGGAAAAAATTTCAAACTTACACTATAAAATTTAGGAAGGTTTTCACTAACTTTTGCAATTGCCTCTTTTGAAACTTTGTTTTGTAAATTTTCAAGCATATTTTTAGAACTTATTTCATTTAAATTTTGAATTTCATCTAATTTTAGACTATTTAAATCAAGTGATTTTTTTGAAACTAAGATTATGCTATATTCATCTTTTATTATTTTTTCATACTCATTTACTAAAGTATTTACAAAAAAGCTAAATTGTATAGAAAACAAAAGTCCAATAAGAGAAATAATAACGCCAAAATGTGTCCTAACGCTCTTCAAATACTGCTCCTTCCGATATTCTAAAATGTCTAAAATTAAATTTTAAACTTGATGGCGCCCTGTGAGTTACTACAACAACTGTTGCATTCCATCTATCATTTGCAAGCCTTAAAAGTCTCCAAATCATCTCACTTGACACATCATCTAAATTTCCTGTTGGTTCATCACATAAAATCAATTGAGGATTTTGTGCCAATGCTCTTGCTACAGCAACTCTTTGCTGCTCACCACCGCTTATTTCAAGCGGATATTTGCCAACTTTATGAAAAAGTTTAACTCTTTTTAAAAGATTTTCAACCTGAGCATCGCACTCTTTTTCACCGTATCCTGCGATAACTAAAGGAAGTCTGATATTTTTTTCAATAGTCCATTCAGCAATTAGTCTATAATCTTGAAAAACGATTCCTATTTTTTGTCTAAGATGTCTTAAATTTTTAGCAGATCTGTTTTTTAAATCATAAAAGCAAACTTCTAAATCGCCACCTTTTATATTAATTCCGCCATAAAATGATTTTAAGAGTGTTGATTTTCCACTTCCGCTTTCTCCTGTAATTACTATAAAGTCCTTTGTTTTAATACTAAAATTTGCACCATTTATAACAGGACTTGAACCGTGATATCCAAGAGTTAAATTTGAAGCTTTGATAATATCTGTCATTTTAGTAAAATTTCCTTTATTTTTTCATGTGCTTTTTGATTTATCTCTGTTGGAAGTGGTGAGTTTATATAGTACTTACTAACTTCGCTTGAAATGTAAATAAATCTATTTTCATTAACACTAAAATCTCCAAAAGAGAGTTTTAACAAAATTTCATCATCACTAAATTTATAAATTTCTTCGAAATTTATAAAAAAATCATCAAATTTAAACTTTTCGTGTTTAAATTTTGATGCTATTTTAAAAGGATCAAATTTTGGAAACTCTAACTCTTTGAAATTTGAAATATCATCTGATAAGTAATTATTTATCATAATAATATCATAAATATCTTTATCTTGCTTTTTCCATCTATCTTCATATTTGCTTGAAATTTCTAAATTTTTATTCTTATAAATTTCCAAATTAACACCATTTAAATCAAGCATTTCATTTATGCTAAACTCACTATAATTTCTACTATCACTTCTTAATTCAAATCTACCATTAACTTTTAAAACTCTTTTAGTTTCTTCTAAAAAGCTTTTTGAAATTACTCTTCTATGTGGCGAATCATCCCAGGGAACTGGAAAGTGCAAATAGATAAAATCAACAGAATTTGACTTAACTAAACTTAAAAAACTTCTTGCATCACAATTTAGTAGAGCCAAATTTAAAAGCTTATCTTTTATAGCTAAATTTTCCACTTGATCAATTGATGGTTTATAAATCTCAATACCCAAATATGAAATTTCGGTGTTTTCTTTTGATCTATATAAAAGGTGCCTTCCAGAACCAAAGCCTATTTCAATTGCTTTTTTACTAGAACTGTTTAAAAAATTTATTGCTTCTAATTCATCTTTTACAATTTTACTTTTTTTAAATTTGCTTTTTTTAGCATTAATTGAATTTGTAATAAGCTCTTGAGTAAATTCATCTCTAAAAATTTCTAGAGCAATTTGTAAATTTTCAATCCTTGCTGGACGGGTAATTTTTTCAGATTTTATGATAAATTTATCTCCACTAGGTTTTATAGTTATAAAAAATTTTTCACCAAAAACTTCAGTTAAAAGCAAATCTACAACTCTTCCTTTTGCAAGTTTTAAAAACTTCACTCCATTCTTTTCAAAAGGAAGAGTTAAATTTTTAAGTTTTTTTACTCTAAAATTTGGCATTAAAACTCTACACTCATTTTATTTGATACATTTGAGTTTATGCTATATTCATCTACACTATAAACTCTATAACTATATTTTGTTCCTTTTGCAACTTCTCTATCTACATAAGACATTGTTTTTATATTATCAACTGTTTTTGTACTACCACCACCATCTCTTATAAGAACAAATTTATCATAATTTGCCCCAGTATGCCAGTTAAGTGATATAGAGTTTTTTTCAATTATTGGCTCACCTAAAACAGGTGCTTTTGCAGCAGCTAGTGTTTGCCCCATAATAGCCTCATCTTGAGCCAAGCTCTCAAGCCCATCTTTATCAACTAAAGTTACTTTATAATATCTTCTAGCCCCATTTGCATTAATTAAATCTTCATAGCTATTTTTATCTGTTTTAGCAAGTGGAACAAGTGGCAAAATAGATCCTCTTGAAGTATAAATTTGATAATGCGAAAAAGCATCATTTAATGGACTATCCCAAGTTAAAATTATTTTTTTTGGCTGATCAATTGTAGCCTGAAGATTTATAACACCAAGTGGAAGCTCTTTTGTTTGAGCAGTTAATACCTTTGATGGTTCTGAAATATCACCATCAAGAGTTTTTACTCTAATTCTATATTGATACATCTCTCCACTTTTTACGCTATTATCTATATATTCAGCACTCAATCTCCCTTTAACTTCGGCTTTTTTAGACCAACTACTTTTTTCATCTTTTCTTCGCTCGATTATGTATGAGCCAACTTTTAAATTTGCATGTGGTCTCCAAACAAGTTTAACTCTTTCAGGAAGACCATATATTGCTTGAGCAAACGAAACTGTTTCAATTCCTTTGGAAGTGCTAGCACTTACTACTATGCCATCTGCTGAAATGCCATTTTGACCAAATGTTTTAATAGCATATCTATAGGTTGTAGCAGGGCTTAAGCCATCATCTAAATAATGAGTTGCAAAACGATCTTTTATAGTACCCACTAATTTTAAAGACTCGTTTAAATTGGCCCTATAAATGTAATATCCCATCACATCTAAATCTTTTGGATCGCTCCACTCAAGACCAATTGATTTTGAAGAACTAACTGTTCTAATATCATTTATTGCAGGTAAAGAACTATCTTTTACCATAGGAACTTTATGTGAGGCACAACCAGCTATGAAAATCATCAAAACTACCGATAATAAAATTTGGTGAAAATTTTTCATACGCTTTCTCCTTAATATTTTTATAGTTTAAAAATTCATTATCTAAATTTGCTACAAATTTCATATTTTCCCCAGTTATTGGATGTTTGAAATATAAAATATAAGCGTGTAGCATTAAACGAACAATTTTATCATTTTGGCTCTTAAATCCATATAAATTATCACCTATTATGTAGCGATTTATACTTGAAAGATGAACTCTTATTTGATGAGTTCTCCCGCTAAAAAGCTTTGCTGCAATTAAATTTACCTCATCATCATTATATAAATTTAAAAAAGCACTTTTTGACTCTCTTGCTCCTTGCACAATCGCTTTTTTAAGACGATTCTTGGGATTTCTACCAATTGGTCTATTAATTACTAAGTTTTCTTTTAAGCTTAAATTTATTAAAGCTAGATAAATTCTTCCCATTGTTCTATCTTTTAGCTGGGTAGCTAAATTTAAATGCGCCTTATTTGTTTTTGCTATAACAAGTGCACCACTTGTACCTTTATCAAGTCTATGAACAATACCTTTTCTTGTATTGTTCAAATTTGAAAGAGCATAGTTTTTATCTAAAAGCCAGTCTAAAAGAGTTGGTTCTTTTACACTTGGTGCTGGATGAGTTACTAAATTTGCAGGTTTATTTATAACTAAAATATCACTATCTTCATAAATTATTGGTATTTTAAAATCAGTTTTAAAATTTTCTTTTTTATCTTCTTTTTCATCCAAATTTATAGAAATTTTTTTTCCAACTTCGACTATAAAAGATGGCTTTAAAATAGGTGTTTTATCCAAAGTAACCAAACCATTTTTTACTAAATTTGAGGCTTTATTTCTTGATATTTGCAACATTTTACTTACAAAAACATCCAATCTTAAATTTTCATCTACTAAAAAATCACTCAATTTGATACCTTTTTTTGTTATAATCCACTTAGAAATTTTAAATGGAGATATAATTGATAATTTTTGATAAGCGTATTTTAGCACATTTTGACTTTGTTCAGCTACTTTTTATAATTCCTATTTTAGTGCTATCGCATATTTTAATATCTGAAGCAAATGAAATTTTAGCTTTTAAACAATACATCTACTACGCACTTGGCTTTGGAGTGTTTTTATTTTTTTTTATAGTTCCCTTTAGAAAACTTGAATGGATAATTCCATTTTTTTACTGGTTTGGGATAGTGTTATTAATAAGCGTTGATCTGTTTGGCGTAAGCAAGCTTGGCGCAAAAAGATGGCTTGAAATACCACTTATAAATTTTACAATCCAACCAAGTGAAATTATAAAACCGGCATTTATATTAATGCTTGCCTATATGGTTAAAAAAAATCCTCCGCCTAGTAACGGATACGACTTAAAAAGCTTTTTAAAATTTAGTTTTATCATACTTTTACCATTTATTTTAATACTTAAAGAACCGGATCTTGGAACAGCTATGATACTTTTATTAGGCGGATTTGGCACACTATTTATCATTCATGTTAATAAAAAAATTTGGATAAGTTTGTTTTTAGTAATATCTGTGGCATCACCTGTAATGTATCAAAGTTTACATGATTATCAAAAAAAAAGAATAACTGAGTTTTTATCAGAAGAGTCAAGCTATCATGTAAAGCAGTCAATCATCGCTATCTCAAATGGTGGAATGAGTGGAAAACCAAAAGATGAAGCCACTCAAACACACTTTAAATTTTTACCAATTGCAACAAGTGATTTTATCTTTGCGTATAATAGCGAGCGATTTGGTTTTGTGGGAAATTTGCTTTTAATGGGGCTTTATTTATGCTTAATAATACACTTAATTACATTAAATTACCAACTAAAAGAAGACTACTTTACAAGAGTTGTGGCAACAAGTATTGGGGTTTTAATTTTTATCTATGCAGGGGTTAATATCTCAATGACAATCGGGCTAGCACCAGTTGTAGGCGTTCCATTGCCATTTTTCAGTTATGGTGGAAGCAGCTTTATAACTTTTATGTGTTTGTTTGGAATGCTTCAAAATCTACTTACTTTTAAATTTAAAGATAGTTATAAACTTTAAAAATAGTTTAAAAAATGCTCTAAATTTGGTTTTTCAGCACTTAAAAAACTACTATTTCCATGACCTGGAAAAAGCTCAAAATCATCTTTAAAACTTAAAACTTTTAAAATACTTTCCTTCATATCAAAGGCACTTGAAAAAGGAAAGTCGTATCTTCCAATGCTATTTTTAAATAAAAAATCCCCACTAAACAATACAGGTTTTTCATCGTTTTGACAAACTTCAAGCATACAACATCCTGGAGTATGACCTGGAAAATGGTGAAAAATAACTTTAAATTCCCCTACTTTAAACTCATCTTTATTGGCAATTAAAACATCTGCTTTACAGGTTTTTTCAAGCATATTAAAGTTATCATTTTCAAGCATAAACGCATCATTTTTATGGATATAAATTCTAACACCATCTTCTTTAAATTTATAATCATCATATACATGATCAAAATGACCATGAGTATTAAAAACAGCTAAAACATTATCTGAGTTTTTTCTAACCCACTCATATGCATTTTCGCCAGGATCTATTACAATATCGCCGCTTGAGCCTTTTAAGATATAACAATTTGTTACGGCAATCCCGAAGCTTTTTTTAAGAATTTTCATATTTTTCCTTTTTAAAACAATTAAGCAAATTATAAAATTTATTTTTATATTTAATCTTTTTTATTATTTTATTCTATTATCTCAAATTTAATTAAATTTGATATAACTAAAAGGTAGAAAAACAAAAATATAAAAAAATTAACCATAAAAACACCATTAATCCAAAAAACAACCCAACATCAAGTTTATAAATTTCACTATCAATATAAACAGTAGTATAAGCGGATAAAAAAAGAATTATAAAAACACCTAAATTTTTAAATAAAAAATTGACTGCCGTATATAATTCAGTTTCTTTTGCCTGATATTTAGTTCTGCAATTTTTACATTCTAATGTAGTAGAATTTTAAAAAATATTTTTAATATACTCATTTTATTTCCACAAACTTCACATCTTTTATAAAAAAATCCCATTTGTTTTTCCTTTTTATGCAGTAAATTTACAGCTTTTGAAATTATAAATCTTTTTAGTTATTATTTAGTTACTTTTCACCTGCTAACTTTACTTTTTATCTATGAAAAAATAAGCCATATATAGACTAAAATTTTAAAAAGACAATAACATACTAGTTGAGATTTAATTCCATGGGGAGTCAAATCAAAATATCATAAATAATAAATTTAAACTATTTTATAAAATTGAAATATTTTATCTTTTATTTTTTTATTCATTAGTGTATTTACTTGAAACGTGGCAATATTCGCAAGCATGATATTTAAAAAAATAAAATAAAAATTTAGAGAATTTATATTTAAACAAATTTAGTGGTGTTTTTCTTTTCTCGACTAGATAGTAAAAACTAAATTAAAATAAAACTCTTATTTTTTATTGTAATCATTTAGTATCTTTATCACTCATAAATTATTCCTTGATGATAAAAATTATTGGGAAGATTATAGGATTAATTCTTAAAGATTTTGATTAGTAGAATAACGATATATAGGGAAAATAAATTTAAAGTTTTCTTAATGGCTCCGGATGCTGGATTTTAAAAATATTATATAATGCCTAAATTAAGCTATTTCATTTTTTTAGTTATACAGTTAGTTATACAAAAAAGCCTTTTATATAAACTCAGCACTTGTTAGCCAATTTGTATTTATAGTGTGTGTTATTTTTGTAATTAAGAACTTTTTTGTTAAGGTGTCATCAAATTTAATATTTATAAACGCACCTGCAAAAAATGGTGTTCCTATTATACTGAAATTTCCATTTATTTCTAAGTTTTTTTGACTTTTTAGTCTAGCTTCGGCAAGCCTTAATGCAGTGCTTTCATCTTTTTGTAGTGAAGTTATTTTAAGCACTGGTTCTTTTGTTCCAACTCTTGCTACTTTGTATTTTGCATACTTTGTGCTATGCCATCTTACTTCACAACTTTGATAAACCTCTTTTTCTTTTTTCTCATAGCTTAAAGAGATCATATCATCAGCATTGTAAAAATAATTTATCCTATGACTTTCATCATCTCTATCAAAAAATATCAAATATCCATTTTTCACACAAAAGCTAAGTTCTAAATCTTTTGCTATTTTATTGCAAACATTCATATCGCTTTCATCATATTGTTCTAGTAAATTTACCTCATCCATTCTTTTAAAATCAATTTTGGTTTTATAGTCATTTTCTTTAGCAATTTCTTCAATGATCTCTTTATAGCTTTTATCCTTAAAGGTTCTATTTTTTTTCTTAGTAAAATCACTCATAAAATCAACGCTTACTGCCTCAATATCAAAGCTTTTTTTATAATCAACCTTAATAGCTGAAATTATAAACTTACCTAAAAAATAGCCATTTATAAAAACCTTTATTTCATCTTTCATCCTAGGTCTTGCATTATCCCAAAGCATAGTAGCTATAAATCTATCAGACAAATCCCCCTCATAATCTTCAATGGTAATATTATTCCAGTGAAATTCATCTGTCTTATCAACACCGTTATAAAAAATTTTAACATCTGGTTTTTGAAATGATGCTATTGCCATAGATATTTTACCTCTTTTGTTTTGTTTATTTTGATATTAGGCAAATTTACAACTTCACCGCCTTGAAGCTTTCTTAAATGAAGTAAGTCAGTATTGCATCTTAAAAACTCACCCAAAACCTCATCATCTAAACTCTTATAAACCTTAAAGCATATCATATCAAGGCTTTCACCTTGGCTTGTTATATAAATATCCATTTTTACCTCTTTATCTGTTGATTTCCTCATCTAGATACTTCACGGCTCTTTCTTGCAGCTCATCTGTAAATTTTAAAAGTTCTTCATCTAAAACTCCTCTACCCTTTATATAATAGTAGTTATTTTTTATATTTTTACCTCTTCTAGTTTCTGTTAGTCTTCCTCTTTTGGTTATCCAGTCTTTTATTTGATGATTTTTCCTAGAGATAAAAAACTTACCCCCTTTTTCTTTGCTTCTTTGAATGCCAAATTTATTGCCTACATTAGGTCTAAAAGACCTTTCAACCATAAAAGGAGTAAGAGTTTTATCTGTTGCAGTAAGCTTTATGTTAAGATCATTTCTTCTAGCACGATATGCCTTTAGCCTTGTGTTTTTTAAATACTTCTTTTTAACGCCGTGCTTTTTTTGGATATAGTTTTTTTGATCATTCCTAGATCTTGTTAGGGTTCTATTCATTGCATTTTGCACAATTCTTTGAGTTTGTGAGGCATTTACTTTTATATTTACTATCATATTAAACCCAAAAGTCCAAAGTCATTTTTTTCCTCATCATCCATTATCACGCCACTTATTTTTATATCTTTTGTGTAATAAAGCGTAGAAAACAGATGACTTTTAACAAAATTTCCAACCTCAACTTCATAATTTGTTATAAAAATTCTTTTAAAAAACAGCATATCAAAGCTATTTATTCTAACTGGCTTTGCCTCTTTTACCATTGTTTCAAAACCGATAAAAAACTTTATATCTGGAAGTAGGATTTTAGCACTAAAACTTACCTCTTCACTATAGCCACCTATATGAGTATAAACTGGCTTTGTTAATGTGTCTTGCTTGTTTAAATTTACACTTAGTTTTTTTTGAAGTCCCTCAATGTTGTTTTTAACCATAAAAAAATATTTATCAATTTGCACTACTATCATCAGTCACCACCAAAAGCATATGAGTTATTTCTTATTGCAGTTGCCACGCTTTCAGGCGTTGCATTAGAACCTTGCATACTTATGTTTATTACTTTGTTGTCTGTAATTTGCCTTGTTGATTTATTATCCATATAGTTTTGATTACTTGCTACTACCTCTTTTATAGCTCCTTTTGTGTTTTGCTCATCACTACCAAATCCAAAGAAGTCTTTTGTTCCACTCCATAATCCCTTAGCTCCACTTGTTAAATTTGATGGCAAATTTACTATACTATCATAAACACTTCTTATGCTGTTAAACCCTGCCATAATAAAATCAAATAAAGGCTGAAAAAAGGCTTTTATATCTTCACACATACCCTTAAAACCATTTGAAAAGCCCTCTGTAAAATTTCTTCCTTTAAGCATAAAGATATCAAAAGCTAGTCCAATAGCGTTAAAGATATTTGATAGTGCTTCAAGTGGATATAAAATAAGCGATAAGGACTTACCAAAACCAACTCCAAAATCAACCCCTGCTTCTTTTATGCCATTTAGCTCATCTTTTGCCTTTTTGCCTTTTGAAAAAAGACTAAAAAATGAAACCAAGGCATCTTTAGCACTTTTTAAAGCTGTAAATATTCTACCAAAAACACCGCTTAAAGCAGTTATTGTTGGCTCTAACCCAGCTTTTAAGCCAATAAAAAATCCACTAAAAAAAGCCTTTAACTCATCCCAGTATCTATACGCCAAAAGTCCTGCAACTGCTATAGCTGTTAAAATAGCACCTATTGGGTTAGTTGCAAATGCTAAATTAACAGCTTTTAATGCAGAACTAAAAGCCATAATTCCAACCCTTGCATTAAATAAAACAGTTGGAAGCTTTAAAAGCAAGCCACTAAAATAGCTTATCCCAATTGTTGCAGCAGAGCTTGTAACCTTGAAAAAAAGAAAGCTAATACTTAATGTGGCTACACCAGCTACCGCTAAGCCTAAATATTTAGTTAACTTTGGAAATTTTGCTGAAAAATCTGCTATTTTAGTTGCAAATTTACTTATTGCGCCTGTGATTTGATTAATAGTAGGCAAAAACACCCTTCCTATTTTAACTGCTATTTCATTAAAATTATTTTTTAAAATTTGAATACTATTAGCTGTAGTTTTATTTCTAGCTTGATATTCTTTTTGAACTCCACCTAAATAATTTTGCTCATTTGATGTTTTTTTGATTGTCTCTTTATATATATCAAGTGCATTTATTAACGAGCTAGCAGTTCCTAAATGCTCTGTTCCAAACAAGCTTTTTAATATTGATGATTGTTTAAACTGATCTAGTTTAGCGATTTTTTCAAAAACCATTAAAAAGGCTTGCTCACCATCTTTTTTTACCATTTTTTGAAAGCTTTTTATATCAATACCTAATGTTTTAAAAGCTTTTCTTGCTGGCTTTGTTCCATTTTCTATACTAGAAAGAACTGAAAAAAACTTTCTCATTGAGGTTGAGGCAGTCCCTGCATCAATATTTAAGCTTGTTAATGTTCCAGCTAAATTTGTAGTAGCTATAGCATCGAAATTTAAAAGCTTGCCAGTAGCTCCGACATCTGTTAAGGCTTGCATAATTTTTGGAACACTTGTATTCATGGTGTTATCAAGATAGTTCATAGCATCACCTAGTCTCTCAACTCCATTTAAATCAAGCTTATATATATTCATAAGCCCTGCTATATTTTTTCCAGCCTCATCACTGCTTACCTCAAAAGCCGTTCCCATTTTAGCAACTAATTCAGTAAAGCCTATTAAATTCTTTTTTGCAATTCCTAATCTTCCACCATCGCTTGTTATTTTTGCTAGTTCGTTTGCACTTAATGGGATTGTTCTACTAAGTTTTAAAACCTCATCACTAAAAGCTCTTAAATCATCCTCACCATCAAAATCAACAACCTTTTTAACATCAGCCATTGCCTCTTCAAAACCAATTGCAGCACTTATTGGTGCTGTTATACCCTTAACTGCTCCAATAGCAGCTAAGATACCACCCACTAATCCTTTGAGTTTATTTTTAGCTTCACTTATGTCTAGATCAAGCTTTGCTTTAGTAGAGGTTTTAATTTTATTTCTTAGGCTGTCTAAATCACTTTTTATTTTTTCTTTATCAACCAAGCTAGTAGAAAGTTTTAATTCTTTTAAACCTTTTTTATATGCACTCATGGCATCACCAATACCACGCCCAAGACTTTGACTTAGATTACTTGTTTGGCGATTTATCTTATTAAAAGCGGTATTAAACTCGCTTAAGTCCATTCCAAAGGTTAGAGTTGCTTTTGCCATGTTTTGCCTTTTTGTGATATAATAGTATTATCAAATTTTAAAGGAGTGGTTATGCTTGATAATATAATTGTAGTTTTAGTTTTTATAGCAATTTTTTCTGTTGTTATTGCAATTATATTTGCATTCATAGCTTGGTCCTTGGCAACTGTTTATAATTTTCTTTCACTTTTTGATAGACCATATAAAGAGCCAAAACATAAAAACAAAAACCACTAAACATCAAACTTTAAATCCTAAATTTTGATAACTCTTTTGACATCTCATAATAATCCACAAACTCATTAAAAGTAAAATTCATAATATCACTATGAGTAAAATGTAGGGCGTAACCAATTAAGGCTATGCCCTGCCTTAGTTTTTTTCATCAAAGGTTATAAATTTAGCCACAACTTGATTTAGTTTTGTTACTTCACTAATTGGTAAAGCATTTATAAAAACATCATCCATTGCACCATTACTCATATCTACTAAAATACTAGTAAGTTTATCAAAGTCATCATTTTTATTATTTGCTTTTCTTACTTGAGCTAATGTTGGTGCGTTTAATATAACCTTTTGACCATCGCAAAACTCAAACTCTATTTTTTCAAGTTCTATTTTTTTTAACATTTTCTATCCTTATAAAATATTTTTTCTAATTGGCTCATAGATATCTTTGCCATTAACTTCATAAATTGAGTTAATAGCGTCATAAAGAAGTGAGGTTTCACCATCTATTTCATACTTTACAACTGTTGCACTCATCTCAAAGCTTACCTCCGCCCCGCTATTCATCTCAAATTTTGGAGCATTTAATACCTTGATGTTACCCTCAAAGGTTACAACGATGCCTGTTTCTTTGCCATTCATTGATGAAAGGTTGTTTTTGATATAAATTTTTTGTTGTTTTGTTGTATCTAAAAGACCAAAATAAATTTTATCTACTTTATTTACCGTAAAACTAGCACTAAGTGGCTTTAAAGTCGGCAAAACATGCTCGTATTTTCCAATTTGTGATGAAGTCTCTACTGTCTCATGCTCAAAAGCTGGTGGCTCAAAGCTTGTAAGCTCACCAAACATACCAATCCCATCAACAAAAAGATTTCCACCGGTTACTGCTTGAGCTGTTACTGCATTTTTTATCATTTTATAACTCCTGTATTAATACTTGTGAATATGCATCTACTCTATAAATTCTATTTGTAATGTTTTTAAGTAGTGGCATTTCTTGAACTTCGTGTTTGATATAGACTTTACCCTCAGCTATGACTTGATTGTCATTTAACTCTTTTGGAATTGTTACCAAAAAGCCAACTACTACATTGTTTGAAACTAAGCGGCGGTAAAAGGCTTCAAGGCTATCAACCATATTTTTAAGAACATCTCTCATTCTTTTGTCAATTGCTCTTTTTTGAGCCTCAAAAATTGTATCTATGGCGGTATAAAAAATAACATAAGTATGAAGTGAAGAAAAGTCCTCATCTCTTGTTTCTCCCCCCCAGGCTCTTAAGCCATCATCACTAATTATTACAGTTATTCCTGCATCTCTTAGCCTATCAGCTTCACAATCCACACCTTGGATAAACTCTACTTTATCTTGAATGCCTATAATTCCAGGTATAACTCTGTTCGAATAAGTTTGAGAAAAACCATACTCAGTCTCACTCATAACCTTTGCATAAAGAGCTATTAAAAATACACTTGCAGGTCGCACCACCTCATCTACTCTAACTACTTTTTGATATGAAATAATTGCTGTTTTTGTTTGAAGCTCTTTAACTTCTTTAAGTGCTGTTGTCTCATCAGTAGCATTTACTTCTATAGCATATACTGCTCTTAGATACTCACCAAGTTGTTTAAGTTTTTCATAAACGCCCTTATCGTTATACTCTGGTGCAATTATAAATTTTGGTTTTGCTTGAACAAATGCCTCTGCTTTTTTCAAAAGCTCAATTGCCTCAAGGCATTTTTTATTATCCTCGCCTTTTTTAAAGGCTGAAAGAATTACTTGTGTGTGGATGCCTGTAGCTTTTAGATCCTCTAATGCATTTTTTAAAGAGCCTGTTTTAACCTCTTTAAGTGCATTTTCAACATTTGAATAGATATGAAGCCCCTCTGTTAGCAAATCATCATCACCAACAATTGCAATGGGTCTTTTGTTGTCTATTTCATATGGATTTAGTGAACCGTTGTACATCTCAACATTTACACCATACTTGCTTGCCATTTTCTCTCCTTTTTGGTTTTATGGAAAGATTTTAGCACTTATATGGTTTTAGTTATACAGGGTATTTTTATAATAAATTTAATAGCTTGATTTGATAAACTCACAATATGATTTTAAGTTTATAAGGCTTGATTGAGTAAGTGTTATTTTTGTTTTGTCTAATTTTGGAAAATTTCTATTTGTTTTTTTATAACAGATATTGTTTTGATTTAAATTTTTAATAGTGTTTTCATAGCAACCATTATTTCTTTTTATACAGCCATAGATATCTTTATCTTTTTTAATATCATCAGTGCCATTTTTATGTAAAGCATTAACTAAATTTGTTGATTTTGGTAAAAAATGTGCCAATAAAAAAGTTTCAAAATTTCTATAACTTAAAAAGATATTACAAAAATCATTTACATAGGTTAAGGTTTTTATCATTTTTTCAAATGATTGAAACTCTTTTTTATCATCTAGCCTATCCAAATCAGCCACTACAAATATAATTTGCTCAGTTCCTTGATATTTTTTTATTTTTTTATTAATAGCACTATAATTTCCACTTTTTGAATTTATAAACTCAAATGAAAAATCACTACTTAAATATTCACTACAAAAGCCTCTTAGATAGTTTTCTTCTGTTTGCCCCTCTGTTATAACAACTATCTTTCTTCTAGGCTTTATCTTACTCATAATCACCCCTTAAGTAGTTTAAATATGCTTTTTTCTTATCGTTTCTTAACTCAAAATCATTAAGGCAAGATACTTTAGTGCCTAAGTCCTCTTTTTTGATAATAAAAATTTGATTAGGGTGTAAGATATTTCTATCAAATATCAAAACATTGTGAGAAGTAAAAAGAAATTGTGCTTTGTTTTCATCTGTATTTATAAAGCCATTTATAAAATATATAAGAGATGACACACTTATGGAGCTATCAAGTTCATCAAAGATACAAACACCGCCATTTTTATAGGCATTTATTATGCTTGATAGTAAAATTATTATTTTTATAACTCCTTTGCTCTCATTTTCAAATGCAAAATCAACCTCATCGTTTTTTTGATCTAATTCCTCATACCTTTTTAAAGTAAGAGTAAAATTTTTATTCCCATTATCTTTAAACTCAAAACCACTTATGCTATCATCTACAAAAGACAAAACCTCTAAAACAATATCCTTATTGTTTTCAAAAGTGTTTTTATCAAATTTACTAAAAGGAAATAAGAAGTTTGTTTTCCTTGAAGCGTTGATTATTAGATCTGCATATTCTGGATAGTAGAATTCATAAATTAGTTTTAAAAAGTTTAAAATTCTTTGTTCCGAGGTATTTTTTAAAATCTCTAAAAATGTTGTAGATGTTGGCTTAAAATCTGCTAATTCATTGTTTTTATAATCTAATTTGTCTTTTTCAAAGCAGTATATAGTGGTGTTGTTTTCCTTAAAACTCTCTTTTAAGATTTTTTCTTCATTAAAAATAATTTCATAAATATAGCTGTCTTTATCACTGCATAATTCTATCATAAATGATATTTCATCGCTTTTATAGTTTAAGCTCTTAGCTACTTCTTTAAAATATGTTCCTTTTTTTATGATTTCACACAAATCCATTAAAGCTTCTATGATATTTGTTTTACCTGTTGCATTTTTACCAAAAAATACGGCTATTTTAGATAAAGAGTTATCAAAATAGCTAGATTCATACCTAGTATTTTTAATTTTTTGATATTTTTTTGTTTTTAAATCTATAGAAATTTTATCTCTTATGGATCTATACCCACTAACACAAAAAGACTTTAACATTTTAACTCCAAAATATAAACGATTTTTTCGTTTATATTATAGCATTTATTTTCTTTAACTCCTTTTAACCCTATTTAACCACCCTTTTAAAAACCTATTGTATCTATCAGGGGTATCTTTAGCTAGTCCCTCATAAAACTTTATAAACTCAGCCTTGTATCTTTCTTCGAAATACCCACTATCAAGGCTATTTAACGCATCTATTGTGTTAGCTCCTATTATCCCATCAAGTCTTACATTTGCTATCATTTGAGCGTATCTTACAGCTCTTTTAATCCCAACATTGACTGCAAATTTAAAAATTAAATCAGCAATTCTATCACTTCTTATCTCATCAAGCCTTAGTTTATCCCAAAAGTTTTCTTTATAAAACTCTTTTACTAAATCCGTTAAAAAAACATTTTGGTAGCACTCATAACTAGCCTTTCTGAGGTCTTTATAAAGCTCTAAAGTTCTATAAATTAGCTCCCAACCACTCCAACTTGGATGAGCCCCCTCATAAATACCCATAAATGTATATCCACTCTCACCCTTGTTTTTATGCAGGGCATTATACGGCGATCCAAATTCTAGCCCTAACATCTCATCAAAGCTTTTTTTAAAACTCATTTACACCCACCACAAGGCTCTTTAAATTTAATTCTTTCGTTATGTTCGCCCTTTTTACCAACATTAAAGCTTTCAACTGGCCTGTGATATCCCATACAACGAGTATAAACTATACATTTAGTTCTTTTGTCTTTGTTTTTCTCTAAAATTTCATTTCTATTCATCATTTAACCTCCTACTTAATACTATTTTTTTCAAGTCACTTAAATCATTATGCGTTGTTTCATGCATTTTTAAACTCTCACTTATACCTCTATCAAGCCTATTTAAAGTTTCTAAATTTGTAGTATTTTGCAGGTCTATACTATGGCTTAATTTTTCGTATCCTTGAGTGTTTTTTTCCATTACATCAAGAAGTTTATCGCTGAATTTCGTGCTACTTTTTTGTGAAAAATAAAAAACTATAAGCATTATTATCACAAATAAAAGCACGAAAAAAACTATAAATTCATTAAACGCCCACTCTTTGCTAGCGTTTATAAAATCACTACTTTGAGGTATAATTTTCTCATTCATCGTTTAACCTTTTTATTGATTTTAGTCTATTATTGCACTGCTCCAAACCAAATTCCAAGTCAATTAGCAGTATTGCAACATCAGTATTTGTTTTTACTTCTCTTTCCTGCACCAAAACAGGCGTTAGAAAGACTTCAGGCACTTTTACTCTTTCATACTTAATTTGTGGTTGCTTTGTTCCACAACCGTTTAGAAATAAACTGCACACTATCATAGATGATAGGATTGATTGTTTTATTGTCATCTTTTTTCTTGTAAATTTCATCTTTTTTACTTTCAATTTCTTTTAGGCTTAAAGTCTTGTTGCTCTCATACTCATTCAAAACTTCTAAAGTTTTAGTAAATTCAGCATTTAAGTAGTCTAAATTTCTACTTGTCAGCTCTAAATTATCCACCAAACTTTTATTTTCAAGCCTAAGACTTTCATTTTTATTTTCAAGCCAGTTTAAACGCCAACCAATCAAGGCTAAAACCAAAGCTATTCCTAAATAAATGTATTTTCTCATACTAGTTTTAACTCTATCTTGTCAAGTTCAGCTTTTGTAGTGCATTTATTAATCACATCTTCTAGCTTTTGAGTTTTAAAGATTGCTGTTGCTTTTCTAGTTGCAACTTCAGCACTTAGCTTTACAAGTTTTGGTAAATCAAACGCAACATACTCATTTGCTTTTATATCTTTTATGGTATATCCAGCAGGAAGCTTTCCAACTGCTCCAAAGATTGTTATAGTTGCAAGTAAATCAGCTTGAACATCAGCTCCCATTCTATAAGTATGGTTTTCAAACTCGTAGTTGCTATAATTTAGCTCATCTTTTTTTTGATGGATTAGAGCTATCATCTCTTTTTTTAGCGTTTCGATATCATCTACCCATTTTCCATTTTGCATAATCTGATTTTCTTTTGGTGGAGTAGTTATGTAGTTTTTAGTATCAAAATCTAGTGTACCAACTACTGTTTTTAACCCCGTTTCCTTGCTCCAAAACTCTTTGCCTCTTAAGTCCTTTTTATACTCCCAAATTTGGCTTTTTTCATCAAAACAAACTGCAAAACCATCTTTTATATCTAATGGCTTTATGGTTGTAGCATTTGCTGGGATTAATGGTTTGCCACCTATTGGGTCTAGTTCAGCCATTTCCTCGCTTATAAGTTCGAATGTGTTTTTATCATAATTGTATATTTGCATTGTTTTACTCCTAATATTTTATATAAAAATTCAAGGCTATGTTATATGGTCTGTTGTCATTTGCAGTTGGAACAACTCTAGAAGCATCAAAGAAAGTCGAGTCACCACTTGTTATAATTGTTCTTGATTCTGATGTTATGATCGCAGAATCGTTCTTGGTCGTAAAATCTCTTTTAAATACACCACTTGTTCCAAGCTCCCCACTAAGAACTCTTTCATCTTGCCAAACAAGGTCTGCAAAATGCCCTGTGATATTTCGTATAGCATCATTTTGACTACTTCCAAAGGTTCTGCCACTATCAAGTGAACTGCCATCTGAAAAGCCTCTTATAAATCTACCTCTTAAATCAGGAAGTTTAAAAGTGTTTTTATCACCACTCCCAAAGGTTGTTCCGATTACTTCAAATAACTTTTTATAACTTACCCTTGAAATACTTGCACCGTTGCATTTTAAATACCCATTAGGGGTAGATTTTGATGCGCTTTGGATTATAGTTCCAGCTGGGATGAGAGCATTTATCTCATCTTGATTAAAAGTCTCTTTTTTGGTGTACACATCCAGCTTATTGGCTTTTTTATTTAAATTATCCAAAGTCTCTTTTTTGGTATAAACATCTAATTTATCGGCTTTTTTGTTCAAATTATCCAAAGTCCATTTTCTGGTGGCAATTACCACACTAGGATCTATTTTTAGTTCTATATTATTAGTGTTTTCAACCTGCAAATAAAACTTGATAGTTAGGTCTTTTGCTGAACCCTCACTTAGAAGTGGCTTATAAGTAGGAGCAATTTTACCAATAGCAAAAAGGTTTTTACTATCATCAAAAACGCCAACCTCTTTTATATAAAATCCACCAATATCACTTGGTATAACTCCAGTTGCAATGAGCTGGTTTTTATTTTTTTCATCAACTTCAATGCTATTTATAAAAAACTCATATTTTTTCTCTTGCAAAGTGGTTTGGCTTTGAGATATCTCACCATCACCACTGCCAACTGCCATTTTTGTAAGTTTTATAGTTTGATTACTACTTAAAGCTTGAATTTGCTTGTTTAGTCCGTATTCTGTTATTAAACTATAATATTGCATCTATACTCCTTAAATCAATAATTTCATCTTGATAAAAACTACTTAAAGTTTTGCTTTTAAAATTAGTGCTTAAATTTGTGATTTGATAAGGTAATAACTCTATTGTCTCACCACTTATAAAAGCGCTTTTGTTTTTTTGCACCACTTCTACACTTTGTGAGATTTCAACTCTCTCGCAAATACTTCTAACATTTTTATACTCATTTATGATCTCATCAAGTCTTTTTAAATCACTAAAATTTATCCCTGTTTTTCTTGCATTAACACTAGCTTTAAAATGATATGGTTTACCGCCATACTCATACCACTGCTTTATCCCTATATCTAATCCACCAGCCCTTAACGCTAAGCCTAAAGACTTACTAGTTCCTTCTAAAAAATGTGTTTTTAAAGGCTCTTTAAAGTTTGGCTCTATAGGCAAGTTTTCTAAATCAAAAGTTTTTTTATAATATTTTTCGTTTATCTCATTTACGCTATAAAAAAAGCCTTTTTTAAAACTAGCATTTTTATAAAAAACATCTTCTAAAACCTCATCGACTCTAAAAATTGTGTCGTTATAAGCTCTTAAATCAAACATTTAAAGCCTTTGTGATTTTTAATTTATTAAGCACTAAAATATCATCTCTTGATATTTTTGGGATAGTGCTATTTACAAAAACTTTTAAGATATTTTCATCATTTTGAAAAGCTATATCTATGACTTTACTCTCATGCACATTCTCTGATATGTTTAAAGCGTTAAAATATTTTTTTATAGCGTTGTATGCGTTAGTTATAGCCTCACTTAATAAAAGTTCATTTTCAACTTCTATTGATATGTTTAAATCAAATTTGACTACATTTACAGGCTTTAGGCTTATTTTATCAGTGAGTGGAACTCTATCTTTTAAATTTTGCATTATCTTATCTTCTAGAATTGAGTTTTCTAAAAGACCTTGATAGATGATTGCTACTTCACCAGCTCCTTTTTGATAGACATTTGCTTTTGTAATGCTTTCAGTATTTAAGACATAAAATAGATAGCTTTTTTGACTTCCAGCAGTTGAAAAACGGTGAAGTGAGAGTAAAAACCTATTTCTTAACTCATCATCGCTTTCAGCTCTTTTTGCTCCACTAAATGGTTCATCAATAGAAATGCTTTTTATATAGATATTTGGCACTTCTAAATGTGTTGTTTCAAACTGCTCTTTTGAATATTCCTCAAGTTCAATAGTTGCAATACACTCTTTTGTTTCATCACTTAAGCTTAAATTATGAAGTAAATAGGCATTATGACCGTTTAAGTCTGTGAATTTTGTGCCTTTTGGTAGATATGTAGGACTAGTTACAGCAATTTTTAACTTTGCAACTGGCTTTACCTCATCAAAACGTTTTAATCCAATAAGTGCTACTAACTCATCTAAATACTCACCAGTGCTAAAATTTAGATAATTGTTTGAAATTTGGTAGTTAATATATTCTATAAATTTAGCTTGCCTGTATAAAAATATATCTATTAGGGTTATATAGTCATCACCAATAAGTGGGATATAATCAAGCTTTTTACTTTTTTGCTTAAACTCTTCTATGATCTCATCTCTTTGTTTTTCTATATCAAGTGGCTTAATAAAACTAGGTATTTTCATACTTTTAGCCTTAAATTATTTAATAAATTTGAGCCTTTTTTGGTATATACTAAATCCAACTCTAAACCATTAGTTGATAGTTCAAAATTGATTTTTTCTAAGTTTATTCTTGGCTCGTAGTCTCTAAGTTGGGTTATGATATCTTCTTTTAAATATGATAGGTTTTGAAGCTGCATTGATTTGTCAATATGCCTATCAAGTCCAAAATGTGGGCGTAATGTTTTTGTAAATTTATTTGTTATAAAAATGCGTTTTATATTTTCTTCTATTGAGATTTGATACATTTTGCCCCTTTTTTATTTTGATGATACAACAATGTGGGCTTTTTTTATACAGGGTAAATAACTAAAACTTGATTATCTAGGAAGACTTACTGCTCCATCACTGTCATTGTGTTTGTGATTTGTCAAATCCCCTTTTGCATCTGTTATTATCCCACTTACATTTAAATTGCCATTTAAATTTAGTGTTGGAACTGTGATGTTAATAACATTTTGCGTTGTTATATTTATTGTTTTTGGGCTTGTGATTTCTAAAGTAGAAGTTGAAGTATCATAGCTTATTTGTGTTCCATCTTCATATTTAGTGATCTCTTTTGTCTGGCTTGATCCGTTTGGCTCTTTGTAAGAAGTTGAGAAAATGCCTCCAAGAGCTATTTTAGTATCTCCACTATCGCATTTCATAAGTAACACTTGTTCTCCAACTCTTGGTGGTATAAAGTGCTGTTTAAAGGTGTTTGCTGTTGCCATATATGGGATGAATCCAGTAGTTGTTCCTTGATAATCTACTCTAACTAAGCTCTTATTAGGATTTATTTCACAAATCACACCAAGCATTATCATTTTTAAAACTCCCAAAGGTTCGTAAAGTATAAAAAATCTAGTGAAATTGTTGTTTGAGTGTAGGTTTTATTTGCTATTTCTAAGCCATCTTTATTGATTTCACTTAGCTCAACTTTTACAAAGTTACTTTTAAAGTTTTTTAATATCTCTAAAGTTTGTTTTATGAGTTTATTTGCGTTTTTATATTCAGTTATCAACAAAAGTTTGATAGATAGCTCGTGCTTGATATTTTCAAAACTACTACTTTCAACGCTATCGCTTTCATCTGTGACTATGATAGTTGGCAAGTAGCTTTCATCAAAAGTATATATTTGAAAAAGCTCAACATTTGCAATATCTTTTAGGGCTTTTTTTAAGTCTGTTGTGATTTGCTCTCTTACTGATATTTCCATCAAATTTCTCTTAAATATGCTCTTTTTAATACTTGGCTTTCTAGCTCTATTTTTGTGATTTCATATTTTTCATCATTTAGTAAAATTTCATCTTTTAATTTTATATCCTGGTCTTTTATAAATAGCACTGTAATAGCAGTCCCACTCATACCATCTTCAAAGAAAATAGGCGTTGAAACATTAAGGTGGCACCTTATATCAGTGCCACTTCTTAAATGCTTAAAATATGTGCTAAAAGGGGCTTTTAAAATGTTTTCTAAGTCCCTTTTTAGTATTTTATTCTCAAGCATTATCTACTTCTTTGGAGTTGTTTTTTTGGTTGTTTAACCTCATCATCTGATGAAATTTCAATAATTGCTTTTATTGTTTCAAGTCTTTTTATAAAATTTCTATCAGTTTTATCATCAAACTCTACAACCTCATCTTTTTTATAGATTTTAGTTGCAATTGTTGTATCATACAATACTTTATATTTCATCTCTAACCCCCTTATTTGCAAACTACAAAGCTTTTTTCACGAGCAAGCTTCATATCTACATCATACAAGCCCTCTAAAAAGATATTTCCACCTCTTGTTGGTAAAACTCTTACTTCTAAGTTTCCAAAAGTTCCTATTAAAATATCTTCGAAATTTCCAAACACACAATTTCCTTTTTTAAGAATATTGTTTTTAAGTGCTGGATAGCCTTGCAAGTCATTACCCTCTAGTAAATAGACATCTTGGCTTTTGCTTTTGACTGTGCTTCTTAGTAAGTTCATATCTGAACCTCTAAAGAAAAATACACTATTTTTTGTTGGCAGTCCCTCATCATCTAGTTTTGTGCTAAACTCAAGTGTTTTTTCTAATGTTGGAGTAGTTAGATAGTCCGCAATAACAGGCACGCCACTAATATTGAAAATACCCTTTACAACACCATTTCCATACAATACCTCTTCTTCAAGTTTTAGAGCAATTGCATCTTTTATAACTTTGAATGCATAAGCTTCTAGATCAAAGTTTGTCATATTTAGCATTGTTCTAGTTATCTCAACTGTTGCAGTCAAGGTATGAGGATTAAGGTTTATATAGTCAAAATTTAAAGCCTCTGTATCTTTTGTGGCTCCCTCTTCAACAAATGCGGCAGTTACTTTCGTATTGCTCCTTGGAATGCTTATTGTTCCATTTGAACTTGGGATGAATGTTGCTTTGTTTAATAGCTCGCTATCTTGCTTGATAATATCGATTAATAAATCGCCTCTAAAATCGTTTTCTATCATTCCAACTGCTGTTGTAGTTGTAGTCTTTACATCTGCAAATTTTGAAATATAGCTATTTGGAAGTATAAACCCGCCATTTTTACCACCATAATTTAGCTCACCACCTAAGCTTATTTTTGAATCAGTTGTGCTTCTAATAATTCTTGCAAGTGAGAAATCATCACTTATTTTTTCTTTTGCCACCACATTTATAGTCTGGTATTTTTCACTGCTATTTAGATTTTTCATCTCTTCGCTAAACTCCTTATATGATTTTTTGTTTTTTATAGCTTCAAGTCCTGCTTGTGGGTTGTTTAAGATTTGAGATAGGGTTATGATATTTTCTATCTCAGCATCTTTTAGCTTTGCCTCATCAACTTTTGGTTCTGTTTTTTGTTCTGTTTTTTGCTCAACTTCTTTGTTTTGCTCATTTGTTGTTTTTTCCATTTGTACTCCTTTTTGATTATTTTGTTTTTGAAATTTGCTAATTACTGCATTTTTATCAGCACCTTGCCAAACAGCACTTAACTCTATTACTTCACCTTGATAAATTTCATAATGAGGTATGCCATCAATATTCTCACACTCTTTTAGCTTTATATCACCAAAGCCAACACTCACACTATTGCTAAGATTGTTTTTGTATTTGTAAAATGCCTCTTTGCTTGCTTCAACTTCTTTGTTGAATTTCACTTTTACTTTTATATTTCCATTTTCAAATTTGCTATCAATAATCTCACCAATAGCATTATCAAAACTTACAAAATGGTCTTTGTAAAGTGTTTTTGCGTTAAATTTAACACCTTTTGTATCAACACTTAAGTAAAACTCATCACCAAAAAAGTCAGTTCTTTTGTGTAGGTTGTTATTGCTTAAAGCAACAAAGCTTATAGTCATATCTTTTTCATCAAATCCTGCTTTTATTTGGGATTTAAAGTTTTTAACATCAAGTTTCTTGGTTAGTTCCATCATCTTTCCTTTTGTTTATTTCGTTGATTTTTTCTATGATCTCTTTATCTTTTTCAAGGTCTTTTAAAAATGTATCTACTTCAATACCTTTTTCTCTTAATACCTCAGTTCTAGTTTTGAAGCCATTTTCTATAGCTTTTGCATTTGCTCCTACTTCTTTTGTTGGATCTATATACTCCCAACCTTGTGGCTTGAATGTGAAATTATGAAAAATTAAGTTATATTCTTGTGGGCTAAGTCTTCTATTTAATAACTCAAATTCCAACCATTTTTCAAATATCTCATTGTGCATTTTACGGATTAAAAACTTTTGCACTCTTTTAAAAGTTCTTCTTTCGCTTATTGTTCCTTGCCTAATTGATGAATAGTTTACCTCTCTTAAGTCCCCTGTATAAGTTGAATAACTTATGCCTAAGCTTCGTGCTATTTCTCTATCTGTTGATTTCATGAAATACTCAGTATTTGTTGGATTATAAGGTGGTAAAAATACAGGTTGCAAATCAGCTTCTAATAGTTTCATTCTTCCAACAGATGCTTCATCGGTTATTTCTATCTTTTGGCTATCATCATCCTCATCACCAAAATCATCATATTCATTACCCTCTTTTTTTACAAAAAACCCAGTTATTGAAGAGCTTATTTTTGATCTATCAAGCTCAGCTTTTTTAAGGCTGTCTTTTTGATATGTATCAAATATAGAACTTGCTAATTTTGATATACCTCTTCTTTGCTGTGGTATAAGTGTTTTTTTGATATGAATAATATCACTTGCTGGTATTGAGATAAGATTTTGTTTGCTTTTTCTAACATAATATTCAAGTGGTTTAATTGAGTTAGGCTCATTTTTAATGCCAAATTTAATGTTTTTTTCTTCATTGTTGTAGTCATTATCTATAGCATCAGCATCAATTAGCTCAATTTTAAGGCTATCTTTACTTTTTACAAAATGTAAAAATGCCTCACCATCTCTATACAAAGCGATTAAAACCATCTCTTCTAGATCTTCAAAATCATACAGCCCATAAGGACAGCAATTTTTTCTATTTTCCCAAACAAACCAACTATTTTCTATCTTCTCATCTAAGTCTTTATTTCCAGTTGAAACATCAAGCACCATACCTTGTTCACCTAAAATCTCACTCGTAAGAAGTTCAAAAAAGCCATTTGTTAGACTTGTATTTGTGCTTAATGCTCTTGCTTGCGTTCTTAGAATTTTATTTTTACTATCTGGATCTGATATTTTAGAAAGTGATTGAATTTCACTACTGTTTAGAATATTTGGTTCAGTAGATGGAAATTTAAACCAATTTTGAATTATGCTTTTTCTACTGCTAGTTTTGGTTTTTGTCTTTTTTCTAAATAATCTCACTTTTAAACCTTAGAATTTGCAAAAATATAACGAATATATTTTGTTTTGCTTTTTTTAGCATCTTTTATCAATACATTTTTTATTTTTCTTAGCTCTGAAATAAGTTCTAATGGACTTCTTTTTACTATTTTTATATTGTCTATTTGATACTCTTTTATCTCTATTCCGTTTTGTAAATTTTTAATAACCTCATCAATGGCTAGATCAATGAAAATTATTTTTTCTTTTATGCTATCTTCCATGGCAAAATATTAGCTTTTATAAGAAATTATTTATACAGGGTATTTTTAACTAGCTATATTTTTTATAAATTTTGCTATCTTTTAGAGAGATTAGAATTTCTTCAATATTTTTATTTAGTGCTTCTTCTACCTCATCGCTTAAATCTATTGTTCTTTTTAGCTTGTTTGGCAAATTATAAAGCGTGTTTGATAAGGTGATGGCAATATCGCTTAACTCAACTTCAAGCTTTTCTATTGGTATTACCTCTTGCTTTTTTTCTTTTAAAAGCAGGTTTTTTAACTCAGCTTCGGCAAGTTCTTTTTTTGCTCTTGCTTCAGTTAGACCAAAAGTAGAAGTAGCCGTTTCAAGTTTATATTCTAAATATTTTTGGAAATTTAGCTTTAAATCCCACTCATTTCTTGCATTTTTTTCTAGCACTCCATCTTTTTCAAGCATTTGCACACGCCTTTGGGTGATATCTAAAAACTCAGCAAGTTCTTTTGTATTAACTATCACTACTTTTTACCTCATAAAAAAGCGATGATCTAGCTCTTAACTCTTTTATTTTGTTTTGATACTCTTTTAGCTTTGGATCTAGTTTATAAAAACTTTTTAAAATAGTTTCTATCATCTTAGCTTGGCTTAACTCATAAGCCTCACAAAGCTGATCAAACTTTGAAGCTGCATCAATGCTAATAAATAGATCGTATCTTACTTTTTTACTATAAATGTTTTTATGAATTTTTGCCATCAAACTGCTTTATATATTTTTTTACTTTTTGGCTGTTTTGGTAAAATGAATTTATTGCATTTTCAACCACTTTGTTTTTGTTATTGTTATAGGCTGTTGCATGCTCTTCTAAAAAGCTAGCATTTATGACAGATAGATAAACTATAAAACGCATTTTACTATTCAAATTTAGCTCCTTTGAACTAGTCTTGGTCTTTTTTTCTTTACTCTTTTGATTATTTTTGCAGCTGCTAGGGCTAAAACTGTTAGATCCAATGCCTCGTTTCTTTCTCTTGTTTTTACCCACTGCAATTTTTCATACCCTCTTCTATTTCTTATCTTTTGAAGTTTTTCAGCAGTTAATTGCAAAAAATACTCTTTTGTATAGGTACTAGAAAAGTGAAAATATCCCTCGCCCTCTTCTTTTATCTGAAGCATTCTAAAGACTTCACTTTTTCCTTTATATGTTCCAATATTTACAAACCTTACACCTTTTTTTATGTTTTTAATGTTTCCTATAAAATCGGCTTTGGTTGATACCTCGCTAAGTCCTTTTGTTGCAATTAGCTTTTTTGAATTAGCTACCATTTTATACACTTCTTCTGATTTAAAACCACTATCAACACAAGCTAGGGTTATATTCATTATTTTGCCATCTTCTCTTATAAAGGGCTTATGTAACGCTGTAAATGCATCCTCCCACACTTTGCTTTGCTCTGTTGAGCCATATAGTTTTATATGCTCGATATTGAAAGCCTCAAAGCCATCAGCCCAGCCTATGAAATTTATCTCAATTCTATCAGCTTGTATATCAACACCAGCAGTTATGAACTGGGCTTTATAAGGGAAATTTTCAGCAGTATATAATTCTTTTCTTTGATACAACTCATCATCATCAAAATTTACACTTGGTGGCTCAAAGCTTTGTGCTTTTATAGTATTTACAAAAGTCTGAAGTTTTGAGGCATCATTTTTGCTTTCAATAAAATCTTTTACTATGTCTTTAAGGGTATAAAATGGACTATAAAGAGCATTTAGAAAAAAACCTGCGGTGTTACTTTTTGGCTGTTTTGCTTTCCAAAATCCACTTTTTATCATTGTATTTTTATCTTGTTCGTTCAAAAGTGATCCACACTCAGCACATGAATATCTTACACTATCATAATCAACACTTCCATCTTCAAGTTTGCCCCAAACAATACCTTCAAATTTTAACGTTTGAGCAAATCCACAATGTGGGCATTTGACATAAAAATACCGCATATCGGACCATGAAAACTCAAATTCAACCCTTGAAGCGCCTTTTATGGTTGGTGTGCTTGAGATGATTATTTTTTTATCTAAAAAAGTTACCGTTCTTTTTTCAGCTAGTTTTATAGGATCACCCTCTTTTGTAGTCTCGCACCTATCAGCCTCATCAATTAAAAGCACTTTAATAGGCTTTGAAGCTAGTTTTGATACTGAATTTGAACCAACTAAAGCCAAATTTCCGCCTTTAAAGTTCTTAATTAAGATGGTATTGCTTTCGGAATTAGAGTTTATTATTTCGTTTAGCTCATGGCAGTCCCTAAACATAGGCGCTAATCTTCTTTTTGAGTAATCTTCAGCATCTATTTCATTAGGCAGCATAAACAAAATAGTGCTTGGCTCTTGGTGGATATAATAGCCTATTGTATTATTTATCATTTCGGATTTTCCAAGCTGTGAAGCCCAAAGCAAAATGACCTTACGCCTTTTTGGATTTGAAATTTCATTCATTGGCTCAACTTGATAGCTAAAGCTTTTAAATGCTCCATAGTGGCTTGAACTTTCTTTGCTTAAAATTCTGTATTTTTCAGACCACTGTGTTAAATTTAGTTTAGGCTTGATAAAAATTGACTTTGCAAAATAATCTATTATTACACCCAAATTTGGCTACCCATTTTTAAGTCAGAATAATTTTTATGAAGTATGTAAAACTTTATGTATTTTACTATAAAATTATACCATAAAATGTACTAATACCTAAATAATTTATTTAAGCAAAAATAAAAACTTAAACTATTTTTTATCAAAACACAACAATTTTATCAGCCCACCTCATCAACAAAAATTCACAATTTTAAAACACTTTTTAATAAAGATTTTCAATTAAAAAAGCTTATAAAATGCCCTTGAAATCGCACTTTAACGAAAACGAACCCCCTAAAAAAATATCAACACTCTAAATTTTCTGCGGTTGCCAGCCCCACTAGAAAGAGAAAAAGCCAGGAAGAACCTATAACATTTTTTAGCTTAAGTTTTCTTTTTAACTTAAAACAAATAATTATAAAAAAGAATAAAAAAAATAAAAGTTTCATCAATGACTTAAAGGTTTTAATTTACATTATAAATTCTAAAATTTTAATTCTTAGATCATAGAAAATAAACACTGATATGAGATAAGATATTAAAGAGTAAATTGCACACAATTAAGAGATTAAAAATTCAAATTGCATTAAGCTTTGTTTTGTTATAGTTTGCAAATATAAAAGCCATAGGCGTTTGCAATAGTTTTGTTATGGCACTTGATATCTGCTACTTTAAGCGGCTATTAAGTTTTGTATCTGGCGTTTATGTCGGAAAATATTAAAAATCTTTACACTTTTTCAAAAGCTACTTTATCAAAAGAATTAACTAATGTTTTATGGCTTTTAAAAAAAAGTTCGAAAGCCTTTATTTTGTTTTTGGCCGAATACCTAAGTGAATATTTTTTAGGGCTATAATCTTTATAAATTTGATATATTTCATCTTCATTGTCATATGTCATAATCCAATGAAAGTCATCTAAAAGCTTGATAGACTCAAATAATTTTTTATGATCATCATGAATAAAAAAATTAGTGTATAAATTTTTACCTTGTTTGTAATATGGTGGATCAAAAAATATAAAAGTTTTACTTTTACCCATACGCATTAAAAAGTCTTTTATAAATTTATTAGCCTCTAGGTTAAAGAGCTCTATTTTAGAACTATATTTGGCTATTGTTGTTATCTTTTCTATTATATTTTCTTTATTAAATCTAGCATCTATTTTATATTGGCCACTTTGTTTTTGCCCACCTATAACACCACCTTTTATTATCCCAGATACACTTGTCCTATTTAAAAATAGTGTTGCAAAAGCTAAATCTATATCGTAATTTCTTATATCTTTTTTTAATTTATATATCTCTTTTTGTTTTTCTCTTTCTGCCATTGTTATTTCTGTATTCAATATTTTTTCTATAAATTTACTTGTATCATCTACAACAGCTTTCCAAAAAGAATAAATAGCTACATCATAATCATTTAGCACAATTTTATCAACTCTGTTAGATAGTAATAAATTCATAGCAACACCAGCTCCACCACAAAATGGCTCACAATATATAGGATTTTTTATATTATTTATTTCTATTGTGTGTGCTACAAATTCAGTTAGTTTTGATTTGCCTCCAGGATAACGAAGCGGAGATGTAAACATGTAAAATCCTTAATAATTAAATCTTATCAATGCCAAATGTCTTAGCGACTTTATTATATTCAAATTTAAAATTATCAACAAATTCATCAACCACTTCTTTATTCTCTTTTATCCAGTAATCCAAAAGAGCTTCTCCAAAAATTTCTTTATACTCATTAAACCACTCTTTATATATTGTTAATTCATTTTTTTCTTTGTGGCCAGATTTTAAATTTTCATAGTCTGCATGAACACTTCTATAAACTATATTATAATCTGCATTGTCTAAATAAAAACCATGATCCTCTTCTAAAGATAACACATACTCACCCAAGATTTTTTCTACAGGTTCACTTCCTGGCAAAGTTAATATTGTTCTTTTATATTTTTGTTTTTTATCAAATGTAAAAAAGCTATCTTTTTTTAAAATATTATGAAGCTGGTGTTTGCTCTCATCTCTTTTTACATCTGGGTCTAATATTACTAGCGCATCTTTAAATATATTACTTGAAACTACTAATTTTACAATATCAACAAAGCCAAATTTCCCATCTAAAAAATTTAAATCAGATTTTATTTTTGTATTTTTTAGTATACCTTTTAAAAACCACCTTGAAACATCATCCTCCATAAAAACATTTATTTCCTTATTAATAATTCTGTTTTTGTATTCAACCATTAAATCAGCATGTATACTTGACATAGTAGGATTTTTTATTATCTCAATTTTTCCTGTTACATTTCTTAAGTACTGTATAATGCAGTAATTATTTTGCTCATTTAATTCTTTTTTACATATGTGCTCCATCAAGCTAAGACTATGTGTAGTAAAAACTATTTGTAAATCAAGTTCTTTAGATTTTTTATATAAAAAATCAAAAAGTTTGTATTGAGCAGCTGGATGAAGAGTTGCATCTATCTCATCTATTAAAAGTATTCCACCATGATAACAGTCTTTTTGATTGTCTTTTAGTCTCTGAAATGAAAACACTGCAGCCAAAATTTGACCTAAATTATCCTGCCCAGAAGAGTTGGCCAAAGAGCCATATTTCTCAGTTATAATTCCTACACCCTTTTTTCGTTTTATTGAGTTAGGCTGAATAAATTCAGCCTCACTATTTACACCATATAAAGTAAAAATATCATTATACTCTTGAATTATCATGTTTTTATAGTTATTTTCCTTTATTGTTTTTTGCTCTACAGCATCAGCTTCTCCAAATGGAAAAAGCCTAGAAAGTCCTAAATAATATACTGGCCAAGATATTTTCTTTTCATCTTTTTTATTTTCATCTTTTATTGGAATTAACCTATATCTAAAATTTGCTTCATCTAGTTTTTGAGTTGTGGCTCTAAAACTCAACTCACTAAGATACCCATCTAATATATTTCCTTTTTCATCTCTTGGCAAATCATCAAAAAATATAGTGCACTTACGCCCTGAGCTATCTGCAATCTTATCATATTTTATAATATCTGAATAGTCTCCTCTAAAAGCATCTCCATTAAGCAATTCTCCATCTTTTTTCTTAATTTCAGCACAATTACTAAGCATAGCTAGTATAGTTGATTTGCCTATACCATTGTGCCCAGATATGCAAGTTAATTTTGTTCCAAGCTCTATTTCATATACCTCATCTTTTTTAGAAAAAGCTCTAAAATTTTCAATTTTAATCTTTTTTATATACATAACAAACCTTATAAATGCTTTTATTTGTCTTTAACGCACTATTTAAAAGTATATTGTCTATAATTCAACCCTTTTGCACTATTTTTTACACACATTCTCACAAGGGATTCCATCGTTATCCCTATCTAAATTTTTAAAGCCACATTTTTTTAAATACTCTTTTGCTTCTTTGCAGCTTTTCATCTGTTTGCAGTATTTTTTCTTGCTACAGTCAACCTCAGCCATTAACACAGAGCTACTAAAAGCAACTAAAAACAAAGCCATTAATATTTTTTTCATCTCTACCCCTTTACACTATACTTTTTATAACTTTTCCAACTATGCGAAAAAACTCATTGCTCTCATTAAACTTTATCTAATAACCGAATTGTTTTTACCTGATATTACTATGTTTTGAGAACCATCTACATTTATATTTATTTTTATCACAGCTCCATCTCTTAAAGACTGCAAGAAATTTTCATTTGAAAATACAGCGAGCATCCCATCCGCTACGCCCTCGCTTATTCTGCTTATTTCCTCGTTTCTTGCGGCCTCATAAATTCTTTGATTTTCTCTTTTACTCAACACCATATTTATCACAAACAAAACGCCAAGCAAAACGCCAAACAAAATTAAAGTACTGAATTTATTAAAAAACTCTATAAACTCACTCATCGTTTATCCTTTAAATGCTCTAATATTGATAAAAATATTTTTAAAGTTTGATTTGCCTCTTCCATACCCATATCCATTAAGGTTTCTCTAATTTGATGAAATTTTTCTTTATTATCATTTTTGATTGTATTATTATCACCTGAAAAGGCGATATTATTATTGCCTTTTACGCTTACATTGCCACTATTCATATTTTCAATTGCTACATATTGCTCTATTTCGCTTTCTTGATTATCTCTTGGATCAAACTCCCCATATGCATAAGGGGATAATATATAAATTTTCTTAATCGGCTTTTTAATATATGAAAATTTTATAATGTCTTTATAATCTGCTAATTCAGCATCTCCCAAAATATCATCAGGCTCAAAGAAAAAGCCAAGTTCTATAAAATCGAAACTGCCATCAAATTTATCTGCTACATTATATATATGCTTAAACGGAACTTTGTTAGTAAGTATCCAATTATCGATAGTTTTTAACTTTATACCCAATTTTTTTGCAAGTCCTTTTTTGTCTTTGACTTTAGCCACAACACACATTCTACAAACGATATCTTTTGCGTCTTGTCCATCTTTTAAATTTCTTAATGACGATCGTTTTCTTCGTGGATTTATCATAACCTTACTCTTTTGAAATTTTTTCTATTTGTTTGAGTTTTTCGATAATCGGATCAAGCAACTTATCTAAGTTTTTATTGCCGTATTTCTTATAAAGTGCTAAAAATTCATTCACTTTTGGGGAATATAAATTTGTTATATCAGCATTTTTGCCAAATACGGTGTTACCATCTCCACTAAATGCCAAGTTATTATCGCCAGCTACTTTTACAGAACCGTTTAACAATGTATCCATACTCACTCCCAATTTTTCCGAAAATTCATATAATCTACCTTTTGGAATTTCTCCTCTTGTTTGCCAGGTATTAAAAGTTCTATATGGAACTTCCAAAATTTCAGCTAATTCTTTTATAGTATTAGCATTTGTTAAATTCTTTAGAGATGCTATATTCTCGTCAAAACTCGTCATATTTTTACCTTTATTGTAAATTTACTTCAAAATAACCTTGACAAATTACTTCATTTGAAGTATAATACCACCACTTACACCATAGAAAGAATTATAACTATTTATAGCTTAATTTTGTATTGATGGTGCGTTCTTTAAAAATTAGTAAAAATGAGCTTTAGTGGCTTTATGCTTTTTAAGTGCCTTATAAAGCAATTAACCCTTAAATGGTGGCAACGCGTTCTTTATTTATAAGCCTTTTATTAGCAAAACACAACTTACATTCGTTGCCACTTTTTAAGGGTTAAATTTAATAAAAAGGAAAAGGTATGAGCATAGGGGTTTTTATGTTTTTAGTGTGGTTTGTGGCTGGAGTTTGTATAGCTAGTCTTTATCTTTGGATGATGAGGTAATTAAAGGAGTTTAAAAATGAGTGAAAAAAACAAAATTATTGAGCTTGACTTTGACAAGATAAGAAAGAATTTTGGAAGTGTTGCAAATTTTACAAAATTTCATGACTATGATCCAAATGTTATTTACAAAATACAGTTTAACAAAAGCTTTGTTGTTGGATCAAAAAATGAAAAGATGTTTAGGTGGTTAAGAGATAACGGATATGTAAAAAACATAAGCTCTTTGCCAGTTAGTTTAAGGGGTTAGGTTTGGTGCTAAGCGGGTTAATCCACCGTAAGGCTTAAATAGGCGGCAAGGAAAATAAAAAATGTTTGAAATTTTTATGAAGTTAAAAGTCCTAGCCAAAACAAAAGAAATTTAAAAGGATAAACAATGATATTAGATGCTTTTGAAGTAGCAAAAACAAAAAATGGATATGTTGGCAAGAAGTCTTTTTATAAGGGTGTTAGTGGAACGCTTTTTAGTAAAAACAACTATGTTTTAGTATATAGCGGCGGTGATGTTTATATCGCTGAAATTTTAACAAAACGTATAGTTGATACTTTAAAAAAGTAAGCTTTAAAAGGATAAAAGATGAGTGGGTTTTTAGTGTATTTTGAAGATGAAGTAAGCTTTTTAAAAAAGCGTGGGTTAGAGATAGCGGATGTATCAGCTTATAGTTTTTTTAAAGAAGTTAATATAAATTTTGAAGTTTATATCAAGAAAAACGGTGCTGATAATGTTAAAAAAGATATTGAGTTTGTAAAGTGCTTAAATGACTTTGCCCTAAAGTATGAAAATGAGATTGAGTGTTTTGCACTCTTAACTGGTGTTGGTAAAACAGCTGGAAGAATAGCACTATGCAAAAAGATATAGACCACCTAAGAGCCTCTTTTTGGGGTTTTAGGTATAGGTTTAAAACTGAAAAAGAGGCGGTTTTATTTTTTATAGATGAGAGCATAAAAAATCTAGAAAATAAAAAATATGAAAAAGTTAAAGAGTATTTATACTTAATGAAATTTGGTGGATATAGGTTAGATGGGTGAGCTTTTAAAAGACCGTATTTCAAGCAATATAAGTGAAGAAGAGCTTTTTTATAAAATAGCTGATAAAGGCATAGATGCCGTGTTTCATGTCATAGAAAAAAGAAGCTTTTTAAACACAATCAAAAAGCTAATGTTAAGCCAAAAACTAAGGCTAACAAACAGAAATCAGTCTATTAAAAAATGGTGTGAAAAAAAGTTTGGTTCTGAAATGGGTATAAGTAACTTTAGTGGAAATGTAAAAAACCCATTTAGGGTGAGATATATAAACTTTGAAAGAGGTAATAAAAGCCTAAGTAATACAATGATAGTCATAGAAAATAGCGTTGAGCTAAACAACCTTTGCAAAGAGAGAAAGAAAAGATATGGAACTTATGTAAAGGTTGTTTTTGCAGGGCTTTATCAACCAACTAGAGCCATAAAGCCCTTAACGATGAAAGTTTTAAAGACTTTTTTATCAAAATATAACATTTGGGATATGGATCTTGCTGTTGATATTTTAAGTAAAGATAAAAGCAGTGATAAAAATAAGTTTAAAAACGCAGTTAAAGGCATAAGCAGTGATGATAGCAAGATATGCACACAATACTCTACAACTTATGCAAACTCGTGCGTTGGAAAGGTAGAAAAAGTCCTTATTTATGATAAATACATAAAAGAAAGCATTTATCATAAACAAAGACTTTGCAAAGCTTTGGAAGATTGGAAACGAATAGAGTTAAGGGTGAGATTTAGAAAAAGGTTTTCAAAAATAACCAAGGAAGAGATACTTCACTATAAAGATATGCTTGATGATATAGCAAGTAATTATAGTGATTTTGTCTTGTTCGGAGTATATGAAAAAACCTTAAATGCACAAATTGCATATCTCAAGGATGGAAGACGCAAAATTAAGAGCGAGATTAAATTTAAGGAGTGGATAGCATAAATGCAAAAGTGGGAATTTGAGTTTAAAGTGCGTAAAGCGATGCAATATTTTAGCTTAAAAGAGTTATGCGAGCTAATGGATGAGTTTCCAAATTTAGGACATTTAAAAAAAGCTTTTGAAATAAAAAAGTCTTTGCTTGAAAAAGGGGTTAAAAATGCTTCCAAAAAGTAAAAAGCTAGAGTATATAAACAGCAGCAAAGAGCTTTTAAAGCAAATTAAAGAGCTTGATAGCAAAGATAAAACTAAAAAAGATGATAAGTCTTTTGTAGAAAGCTTAAAAATAAATCAAAAGCCTAAAAATAAAGCTATATCAAACAAAGAAAGCATTTTAAAAATGTGGGATATAGGTGATAGGATGAGAAAGTTTTATGGAGCTTTTAGAGAATGTGGAGTTTTTACTCAAAGTCAAATAAACGATCTAAATTTTAAAAAAGAGTTGTTTTGTGAGATGATGAGTAAGGTTGAATTTACAAATGATAAGGATAAATAACAATGGCTAGAACAAAACTAACAGATCTTAATAATATGCTTTTTGAACAAATGGAGCGTTTAAGAGATGATGATATAAAAGGTGATGCACTAAGAGAAGAGTTAGAGCGAAGTAAAGCAGTTGATAGTATAGCTGGTAAGATACTAGACTTAGCAAATTTAAGCCTAAATGCGGCTAAATTTGATGCGCAATATGGCATACAAAAGCCAAATTTCTTTATAGAGAATAAAAATGTCTAGAGATAAACTTGGAAAATTTAAAAAAGGTAGTAAGCCGTGGAATAAAGGCACCAAAGGAGTTGTGAAAAGTAATAAAACAAGCTTTAAAAAAGGTGATATGCCAGCTACTACAAAACCAGTTGGAACTATAGCTTTAAGAACAAACATAAGAGGTAAAAACGAAAAATATTACTACATTAAAGTTGCTAACCCTAATAAATGGGAGTTATTGCACCGCCATATTTGGGAAAAAGAAAACGGAGAAATTCCAAAAGGATATCTTGTGATGTTTAAAGACAATGATAGCTTAAATGTGGATATTTCAAACCTATGCTTGATAAAAAGAAGTGAGTTAGTAAAATTAAATAGTAAATTTAGCAATATTGATAGAAAACTTATCGACACGACTTTAAATGTAATCAAACTTAAAAGCGAAATAAAAAAAAGGGAGATAAAAAATGAAGCTACTAAATGAAAAAGAGGCACAAGAGTATTTAGGATACTCGGTAAAAGGTAATATCCTAGCCAAAATGAGAATGAAAACAAATCAAGGCAAATGGGAGTTTACACCTAGATTTATCAAATTTAACGACTCTATAAGATATCCAAAAGAGTGGCTAGATGAAGATATCAATGCCTACATTCAAAGACAAGCCCAACTTTAGGGCTTGTCAAAACCTATCAAAGTTCTAAAAACTCACACCACCACTCTAACAATCTTTTATGCTCATCAGAGTTAAAGTCTCTAAAATAGGCTTTATCCACTTCACTACCATGAGTATGCAGCAATACCTCATCGATTATTCTTTTTTCAAATTTTCCTCTTTTTATGCCGTTAATTGTTTCAGTTTCTCTAATGGCAAATGTAGCAAGTGTTCCGCGGAAGCCGTGAGCGTGCAAGTCGTTAATACCTAGTTTTTTCATATTTGCCATTAAAGTCATATCGCTAATAGCATAACCACTTTTTAAAGAGCGTGTTTTTGACTTAAAAACTATACCCTCATTGCCAGTTAGCTTTTTTTGATACTCTAAGATTTCTTTTGCTTTTTTTGGTAGTGGCAGTCTTGCGTTTATTTTTGTTTTGTTATCACTTTCACCAAAATACACATAATTTTCATCTACCCTATCCCATGTAAGCTCTCTTATTTGGTGTGGTCTTTGAGCCATTATTAAATTAAATAAAAAAATATTTTTAATGGTTTCATCAATGCTTGAGTTCATAACTGTTTTAATTATTTCTAAAAGTCGTTTTTTGCTTGTTATGATTTTTCTATGACCGGTTTTAGGCTTTGGAAAAAGTAAGGTTGTATCTTCTAATATTTCATAAATAAAACTAATATCATTAATTGCGCCCTTATTTTTGGCAATTTTTAGCATATCTCTATAAATTGCTAATGCTCTTTGAGATACTTCCAAATTTGCACCATTTAATGCATTTAATAACTCATCCTTGCCTACTTCACTTATAAATTTATCCCCTATTTTATCCAATACCCACTTACTTACCCTGTTTTTATATTTGCGCCTTTTGTTTTGGTTTTCTTTTGTATTTGGATATCTTAGATCCAACAGCTCATTAAACAAGTCATTTATTTTCATTTGCTTTGATAGACTGCTTTCTTTTTCATAGTTTATTGCTAACTCTCTAGCCTCAGCCAAACTTAGATCATTAAAATCACCTAACGTTTTATACCCAGTTTTTATCCTTTTTTTGTATAACTTAGTTCCAGTGTTAAAACAGACTAGATATAAACTGCAATTACTATCTATACTAAAAGCTTTAAATTTCTTATCATCAGGGCATTTAAGCTTTTTAACTTGAGTGAATGTTAGAGTTGCCATTTTCTTTACCTTTTTACATTTTTGTAGTTTTAGTTATACAGTTAGTTATACAATTTTATCGTAAATAAAAAGCAATTTAAAAGAATGTAAAGCAATGTGTAATTTATGTAAATAGGCTTAAAATACCGATTTTAAGGGCTTAAAAGAATAAAAAACAATGTAAAGCAATTGATTAAAAAATATGTAATGGCTCCGGATGCTGGATTCGAACCAGCGACCAAGCGGTTAACAGCCGCCTACTCTACCGCTGAGCTAATCCGGAATAAAGTAGAAGTTTTAAACTAAAACTCTGTAAAAAAGAAATGTAATTATAATACAAAAAAATTCCTTTGTCAAGTAAATTTGCAAAATTTTATAAAAAATCTGCAAATTTACATAAATTTAGAAAAAATATCTAAATTTAAGCTATGAAATCTGGATATTCCCACACTATTTTTCCACTTTTTATGGTCGTAAAAGCTATGCCTTTTAGTTTTTTTCCAAGAAGTGGGGAATTTAAAGACTTTGATTTATTTAAAAACTCATCATACATATACTCTAAGTTTGGATCTATTATTGCAATATCAGCTAAAAATCCTTCTTTAATCTCGCCTTTATTTTTTAAATTTAAAATCTTAGCAGGATTGAAAGAAGTTAGCCTTACCATATCGTTTAAGTTTATAACATCTTCTTCAACAAGTTTTAAAGTAAGCGGTATGAGTGTTTGAAGTCCTAAAATTCCAAAACTAGCTTTGTCAAATTCTGTAAATTTATCATCTACATTATGCGGTGCATGATCTGTTGCAATTACATCTATAAGCCCATCTTTTAAAGCATTTCTAATAGCAAGTTTATCGCTTTCTTCTCTTAAAGGTGGAGACATTTTATAATTTGTATTATAGTCCATTAAGCACTCATCTGTAAAGCTAAAATGATGTGGTGTGGCCTCACAAGTTACATTTATACCATCTTCTTTTGCTCTTTTTATAAGTTTTAGTGAATACTCTGAGCTAACATGTGCAATATGAATATGCCCACCTGTTAATTTTGCTAAAAGCATATCGCGACTTGCCATAATTTCTTCTTTTTCTCTTGCCATACCTTTTAAGCCTAGAATTGCTGAAACTTTTCCCTCATGCATCACACCACTTCTGCACATTGAACAGTCTTCACAATGACTTATAACAAACGATCCAAAATGCTTTGAATACTCAAGTGCTGCACGCATGACATCACTAGAGCTTACTGGGAGCCCATCATCACTAAACGCCACAGCCCCAGCACTTATCATATCGCCCATCTCAGTTATGCCCTCACCTTTTAGGCTTTTTGAAATAGCACCAATTGGCAAAAGATCTATAAGTCCTCTTTTTTTAGCTTTTTGTATCATATCTCTTGTGATGGCAGCATTATCATTTACTGGATTTGTATTTGCCATAGGAAGTGCAGTTGTCACACCACCTGCAACTGCACACTCGCTTCCTGAATTAATATCATCTTTATACTCATATCCTGGATCACGAAAGTGTACATGCATGTCAATTAAACCTGGCATTACAAGCATATTTTTAGCATCTATTATTTTATCAGCCTCTAAAATTTCATCAGTTATTTTTACGATTTTATCATTTTCTATTAAAATATTTGCTTTTTTTGAACTATCATGATTTATTATAAGACCATTTTTTATTAGAGTTTTCACGCTTTTCTCCTATTCGAGTTTAAAATATCTAAAATAGCCATTCTTACAGCAACTCCATTTTCAACTTGGTTAAATACCATATTAAAATCCCCTTCAAGTACATCTGAATTTACTTCAACGCCTCTATTTATAGGACCTGGATGCATTATTAAAGGGTCATTTGCTAAAAGAACTCTTGCCTTTGTAAGTCCAAAAAATTTACTATATTCACGGTTGCTTGGAAAAGGTGTTGAAGCGTTTTGTCTCTCAAGTTGAACTCTAAGCATTATAATGACATCGGCTCCATCAACTGCTTCTTCCATATCTCTTGCTACCTTGCAACCAAAAGCATCTATGCCAAGTGGCATCATCATAGGTGGCCCAAAAAGTGTTAATTTAGCACCAAATTTACTCATTGCCCAAATATCACTTCTTGCAACCCTGCTATGCTCGATATCGCCTATAATAGAAATTTTAAGATTTTTTAAATCACCTTTATGTTCCATTATGGTAAAAATATCTAAAAGTCCTTGCGAAGGATGTTCATTTAACCCATCGCCTGCATTTACAACCGATGAGGTTGTGTGTTTTGCGACAAATGATGCAGCTCCTGAGGAAAAATGTCTAAGGACAAAAATATCAGTTTTCATGGCTTCTAAATTATTAATGGTATCCATTAAAGTTTCACCTTTTTTTGTACTACTGCTTGCGGCTGAAAAATTTATAGCATCAGCACCAAGTCTTTTAGCAGCAGTTTCAAAAGAAATTCTAGTTCTAGTTGAGTTTTCAAAAAAAGCGTTTATCACAGTTTTGCCACGCAAAGCATCACTTTTTTTCATATCACTATTGTTTAGAGCTTTGTATTTTTTAGCTAAGTTTAAAAAACAGCTCATCTCATCGACGCTTAAATCCCTAAGTCCAAGTAAGTCTTTTCGTGTATAATTCATTGTGTTTCTCCATTTTCGGGAATTTATGATAGCAAATTTTTCCTTAAAATTTGAAAATTTAACTTTTTAAGATAAAATTTTAATACTTTTTAAAAAAGGAAAAAAATGAAAAACATATTTTTAATACTTTCTATTTTAACATTAAATTTGTTTGCAAATGATGATGCTATAAACAAAATAGGTTCGGTAAATACAGCTTGGAAACTGCTTGGCAAAAATGACAGAATAGAGATAATCTCAGTAAAAGATCCAAAAATAGATGGGATAACTTGTTTTTTATCTTATGCTAAAAAAGGTGGTGCTAGCGAAATGGTAGGACTTGAAGAAGATACAAGCAACGCCTCAGTTTCGTGTGTGCAAACTGATAAAAAAATCATCATAAAAGAAGATATTTCAAAAGATAAAGAAAATATTTTTAAAAAACGAAGCTCAGTTTTATTTAAAAAAACGCAAGTTGTAAGAATGTATGATGAAAAAGATAATGCAATAATTTATCTAGCCTACTCTGATAAGCTAGTTGATGGATCTCCTAATAACTCAATTTCAGTAGTTCCATGCAACCAAGCAGTTGGAAATGTGTGCGAGTTTATAAAATAATTGAAATTTACTAAGATTTTAAGCAAATTTTTTATTTTAAATTTATAATATTCCAACCTTTTTCAAGTGCTATTTTTCTTAACTTATCATCAGGGTTTATACAGTTTGTAAAGTGTGCGAACTCACACATCGCAAGATCATTTATCGAATCTGTATAAAAAACTATTTTTTGTGGGTTTAAATTTTTGTTTTTTAAATAAATTTTTAAAACCTCAACTTTGCCCTCTTGAAAACTTAAAGGAGGTATAAACTCATCTGTATAATGGAAGTTTTTAACTACTAGATTTACACCAATTGCCTCTTTTACTCCAAGATATTTTGAAACTGGATTTACTATATAAGATGGTGTTGCTGAAATTATCAAATTTGGAGTTAGAGTTTTTATCCAAATTTTAGCTTCATTATAAACAATAGGTTTAATTTTAGTTTCTAAAAACTCAGGTATTAAGTTTGAAATTTCATCTAAACTAAGGCTTTGTAGTGAAGTTATTGAAAATTTTAAATACTCATCCATATTAAGTTTTCCCTCATCATAAAGCTCTATCATTTTTTGATTATCTTTTATAAAATCATCTTTTAAAATACCTTTTTCAAGTAAAAATTCATGCCATAAATCATAACTATCACCATTAATTAGTGTTTTATCAAGATCAAAAACTGTTAAAGTCATAATTTTCCTTATCTAAATTTTTCTTCATTAACACTATTATAACCAAGTTCAAAAAGCTCATCAAAGTTTTTAAAACTAAAAAGTGGATATTTTTTAATCAAATTTGATGAAATGTAAATTGTATCTTTTGATATTTTTGGCTTTTTAGGACTAAGCATAACTCTTAAGGCCCTATTTACACCAGTTATTAGATTAAAATCATCTTTAAATTTTGGCTTTTTAAAAGGAAGTGAAATATCATATTTATTTATCAAATTTGAAATTGGCTGTAAATCAACAGCTACATTTTTTTCTTTAAATTTTTCAAAAGGCTTTGTTGGGAGATTGTCTTTAAATCCACCATCTGCTAAAAAATAGTTTTTATATTTTACCGCTTCAAAGATAGGTATTAATGCACAACTTCCTAAAACAATTTTTAAAGTATCACCTTTATTAAAGTAAATTATCTCACCACTTTTTAAATCAAGTGCCGATAAATAAATAGGAATTTTAAGGTCTTCTAAGTGCTTAAATTTAAGTAAGCCTTGAATAATCTTGTTGTTAAACTCAATTTTTGCAAAGCTTTTAAAGTCCAAATTTAAACTAAATGCACTTTTAAACTCATCAGTTTTAATAATTTCTAAAATTTCAAGCGGTTTAAATCCACTTGCATACGCCACAGCTACAAATGATCCTATACTTGCCCCACTAATGCGCTTTACATAAACACCAATTTCATCAAGTTTTTGAAGAACGCCTAAATGATATGCACCTCTTGCAGCTCCACCTGAAAGTGATAAGTTTATATCCAAAAATTAAACCTTTCTTTAAAATGTTTAAATTTTACAAACTATTTTTAAATAAATACCCAAAAAATTGGGTATTTAAATTATTTATTTAGATAAATATTCTCCTAAAGCTTTTAGTTCCTCATCATTTATCTCAACTTTTCTAAAAAAAGGCATACTATGTTTTCCTTCTCTTACAAAAAACTCAATTAACTCAGGATTTAAATCATCTCTTTTTGTTAATTCAGCAGGAATTGAACCTTGATATAAGGCTTGCAAAGCATTTGTTCCTGGCATATTTGCCCCATGACATGGAAGACACCAATAATTATAAATTTCTTCTCCTGTTTTTGGCATTTTTGCCTCAACGCCGCCACTTAAAGCATCTTTTTCTTTAGCATTTAAATTTATAAAACAAACAATTCCTATAAAAATCACAATCTTAACTAAGTTTTTCATCTTTTTTTCCTCTTAAATGTTTAGGCCAAATTCCACCACGACCTGGTGCAATTATGCCATTTGGATCTATTGCGTCTTTTAACTCTTGTGTAAATCTTTTTAATATATGATTATTAAAAGAATATACATTATAAACATCATCTTGAAAAGTTGGAGCAGCCCTATAATCTCCCCAGCCATTTTCTGCAGCAACTTCAATCATCTTTCTATAAGCTTTTCTTAAATTTTTATTATGCTCAATATCTGTTCTTGAGTTTCCAAAATTTAGCATAAAACAAAACGCTCTATACATCCAGCTTCTAGGATGTGAAAATGGTGTAATTGGCGAAGGCATCCCAAGCTCGTGAAAAACATCTATATAAACCTCTTGACATTTTAAAAGTTCTTTTCCATCTCTTGGAATAATTGGCGAAAACCACACATGTCCATCTTGAGGCTCTAAACTCTCTCCTCTTGTACTAAGCCAAAAGATTTCCATACTTGGAATTCCTAAGGCAACTTTGTGTTTAATTTTATTAATTTCTTCCTTTTTTAAAGGAAGTGAAAACTCTTGAACGAGCTTGAAATTTGAGCCTTCAACTTCATAAAATCTACTTTTTATATAGTTCGCATTTGCCTTAACTGATTCTTTATTTCCATAAATTGGGATATCGATTTGCCAGTAGGGAATTTTATTTTTTAACGCGTAGTTTTGAATTTTTTCAAGGTCTGGTTTGCCACCATTTGAAGTTAAATACGATTTTAACTCAGCATTCATTTCCTTACCATGAGGTGGATTTAAAGGACTCCTATAAAGTGGCCAACCTATAATAAAAGAATCTTCCAAATAATTTAATATCTCAACTATTTTTATTAAATCATCTCTTTTTTTAGCTTCCAATGAGTAAAGTGCATAATATTCAGGTTTAGGCATAAGCCAAAAGCCCATTTTTGTTACAATGCCAAAATTTGATTGAGCAAAAAGACCGTCTAAGTAAGCACCATATCCATATTTATTTTCAGCAAAAGTCTTAGCTCCAGGAAGCGCTCCCATGCCGGTTCGCATTATCTCACCATTTGCTAAAACAACTTCCATTCCACAATGTGCTCCAAAATGATCTCTATACATTCCATAAGTATAGCCCCAACCATGATCAAGCGCATTTCCAACAGGACTTCCCCAACCAGGATCTGGTATATCCATAAAAACATTTAAGTTATTATCTTCGCAATATTTATAAAAGTCAAAGTAGCTAACTCCTGGTTCTAAAATACAGAAATTTCTCTTGTCATCAACTTCTATGATTTTATTCATTCTTTTTAAGTCAATTACTATATCACCACGGTTATTTGGAGCTGAAGAGCCATAACCTAAATTTTTGCCTGTTGAAATAGGAAAAAGTGGAACTTTAAATTCATTTGCTACTTTAACTATTTTACTTACTTCTTCGGCAGTTTTGGGAGTTATTGCTAATGATGGGATTGGCTCAGTTTCTTCATCCCATTCGGGAGAATAAGCATCCCTATACAAATATATATCTTTTTGATTATCTATAACATTATCTTCGCCTACTATTTCTTTAAATTTTTTTACAGCTTTTTTAAAATTTTCAACACTTACACCATTTGGTAAAATCATGCTAAACTCCTTTTTATATTTAGATTACTACTTGGAAATAAAATCCAAGATACTAAACCATCATCTAAAACTTTTTCTTTACTTTGATAATAAAAATCTTTTGCTATATTTTTAATAACAAAAAAAGTTTCTTTTGATGTTATGCCAGATGAGATAAAGTCATCTCTAAATTTATCTTTTAAATCAAAATAAATCTCACTTACATCTTTATTTATCCTTAATTTTTCTTTATTTGCAAAAGTAAATGCATAGTTTTTGCTTATTTTTAAATTTTCATCATAGATTAAAAAATTCTTATCTTTAATTTTAAAAGAATCAGCAAAAGAGTAATTAGAAAGAAAAAAAGTAGATAAAACGCCTGTTTTTAAAAAATTTCTCCTTGAAATTTCGCTCATCATTTAACTCCTTCCGAATTATAATGTAACTTAAAAGTTATTTTATCACATTAAGCAAAATTTTAAGATAGAAATTAAAATTAGATATTTTTTTTAAAGATAGTTTAATATTTTAAAATACATTTATAAAAAAATTATAATTATCTTAAATTTAAAACTTCTAATCAAGTAAAATGAGTTTTGTGATTTTATTTAAGAACAAGTTGCTTTGCATAATATTTGGATTATTTTGACCTATTTTTAAAGATGTGATTGCAGTTTGTCCAATTAAAGCTCGTCCATTATCTACTGTTTTTAGCCCCCAAACATTATGAATAACGCTAATTTCACTGTTTATAGCACCACTATAAAGCATAATGTGCCCTGGCATATAAATAAGAGCTAGATATGGTGTGGCATTTTGTTTTATTGTTTCAAGTTTTTCATCACTGCTTAAAAAACTTAAATCTATGCTTTTATGCCCAACAGTTTGAGCTTTTGAGTTTCTTCCAAGCCATATACCAAAAGTTGTCATAACATCTTTTGTAAAAAGTGAACAATCTCTATAATATCCAAACCCACCCCAACCATAAGGCTCACCCAAAATGCCATTTATTACTTTTTTAACATTTTCATCATTTAAAACAGCAGGAAATTCAGTAGCATTTTTTTTGGAAATTTTATAATTTTCTAGACCATATTTTGTAAAAATTTTACCATAATAATATTTATCATCATATCTATGAACCATTAAAAGCGTCCCTACTCTTACATTTAATAAAAACTTATTATTTAAATTAAAAAGTGGTAATTTATCCTCTAAAATAGTTATAAATTTAGAATTTTTTATCAAGTCTACTTCGTATTGTGATAAAATTTTTATATCTCTTGCATCTATCCAACCCCAAGCAGAGTCAGTTTGTACAAAAACAAAATCTCTATTTTTGCTAAAATGAGAAATTAAAACTGGATAATTAACTCCCAAAGTAGAATTTGCAAAATAATCAAACGGATAGCCCTCGCCTGCATCTTTAAAGCTTATGAAAATTGGCTCATTTGTTGGAGCATTTCTTAAAAAAGTATTTTTCAAAGTAATTGCAGGAAAAAACAACTCACCAAATTTATCAGTATTTGCATTTTCATAAATTTTATCAAAGAATTTATCATCGTAAATTCTTCTACTTGGTGAATAATATTTTTTATTTTTTGTATTTTTATATATGTTTAGCGCCCATAAAGCCTCTTTTTTAGAAATTTTGGGTCTGTTTTCTTGACTAAAATCCCAAACTCTAAAAAAATGCTCTAAAAATGGTCCTTTATCAAAAAGTTTAGGATTTTTAACTTTTGGTAATATTTTAGAGTTTTGAGGAAATTCAAGCTTTAAAATTTCATATTTTTGATTTTGGTTTATTACTTCATTTTTAGTGGCACAACCAGCAAAAAATAAAACTAAAACTAAGCTTAAAAACCACCTCAAAACCATTGCAAAATATCTTTATTTAGCTGATAGCTCGTGAACTAAATTTATAAAATATTTTGCATTTTCAACTGGTATATCAGGTAAAATTCCATGTCCTAAGTTAAAAATATGAGATTTTCCTTTCATTGTTTTTACTATCTTTTCAACGCTTTCTTTAATAGCATTTTTACTATAAAGACGGCAAGGCTCCATATTTCCTTGAAGTGTATATTTATGGCTTAAAATATCTCTTGCAAGAGCTAAAGGAGTACTCCAATCAACTCCAAAAACATCGAAATTTCCATCAATTTTATCTAAATATGCACTAATACCTTTTGGAAAAACAATAATTGGAATTTCAGGATATTTTGCCTTTAAATAATCAACAATTTCTAAAATATATTTCCAACTAAAATCAAAATAAACATCTTTTTCTAACGCACTTGCCCAGCTATCAAAAATTTGAACGGCATTAACGCCAGCTTTTATTTGATTTTCAAGATAAATTTTAGTTGCTTGTGTGACTTTGCTTAAAATTTTATGTAAAAATTCAGGATTTTGATATAAAAGTTTTTTACATTTTGCATAATTTTTTGTGCTTCCACCCTCTATCATATATGTTGCAACAGTCCAAGGTGCCCCACAAAAACCGATTAATGCTTTGTCTTTTGCAAGTTTTTCTCTAGTGATTTTAATAGTTTCATAAACATAATCTAGATTTTTAACAGCTTTTTGGATATCTAACTTTTTTAAATCCTCTTCACAAACAACTGAATCATGAAAAACTGGACCGCGACCAACTATAAATTCTAAATCCATTCCCATTTCCATAGGAACAACCAAAATATCACTAAATAAAATAGCCGCATCAACACCAACTATATCAACTGGTTGAAGTGTAACCTCGCTTGCTTTTTTTGGATTTTTACATAAACTTATAAAACCACCAGCATCTTTTCTAACCGCTCTATACTCTGGCAGATATCTCCCTGCTTGCCTCATCATCCAAACTGGAGTATAAGGAACTTCTTTTTTTAAACACGCATCTACAAATATCATTATTTATCCTTTTATTTGATTTTATTTTAAAATTTCTCCGCTTATTTTAAAGCTAATAAATTTGGCAAATTCTTTGTAAATTTCAACAAAAAGTGGTTTATTGCTTGGCTGAATAAGTTCAAAAGAAGTTTTATTATTAATTAAATTTAAAATAACTGAAGCTGCCAAACTCCCACTTGCACAAGCACTTTCATAAAATAAAGTATTAATATCTCTTACAAAAACAACAGGTTTTAAAACTTTATCTTTTACATTTATAAAACCACTTGCTTTAAGATTAGTCAAATTTAAGCTTTTTATCTTTTCAAAGCCAAATTTTTTATATTCATCATCACTTTTAAACTCTAAATTTTCCAAATTTACAAGGTGAGTAATACCATCTAAATTTACTAAATATTCGAAATCATTTAGCTTTTTTATATCAAATTTATCACTAAAATTTGAAACTGTAAAAACCCCAAACTCATCTTTGCCACACTTAAAAACTTCACCTAGGTTTTTAACACTAACCTCATCTAGACTAAATTTATCCATATAAAAAAGCCCTGCACATCTTATAGCATTTATGCATCGCTCACCACCTGCCATGTAAAGGTTAAAATCATCATCAACAAAACCCACTTGTTCAACAAATGGGTGTTTTTGCATAATCAAATCATTTAAACTTTTATCAAGTTTTTTACTAGATTTAATATAAATTAAAGCCGTGGGATTTCCACTAGGCTTATAAATTTTATAATTTATCTTTGATAATCTATCCATTTAAGTGCAATTCTCACAGCATTTGTAGCAGCACCAACTCTTACTTGGTCAGCTACACAAAAAAGATGAAGTATTTTTTCATCAAAATTATCTTTTCTAATCCTACCAACATAGGTATAATCGGTATTTGTAGAAATAGTTGGCATTGGATAAGAGTTATTTTTAATATCATCAACAAGTTTTATGCTTGGAGCATTTCTTAAAATTTCTCTAACTTCTTCAACTTCAAAATTTCTTTCAAATTTAATAGTAATTGCTTCACTGTGACTTCTTAAAACTGGCACTCTAACGCAAGTTGCTGAAAGTGGAATATTTTTATGAAGTATTTTACTAGTTTCATTTACCATTTTCATCTCTTCTTTTGTATAGTCATTTTCCAAAAATACATCAATATGAGGAATTACGTTTAAAGCAAGTTGATGTGGAAAAACTTTATTTTCAAACTCATCGAGCTTAAAAGCAAAAAACGCTTGCATTTCATTAACAAGCTCTTCCATTCCTTCTTTTCCTGCTCCACTTGCTGCTTGATAGGTACTTACATCAACTCTTAAAATATTAAAAATATCATCAAGTGGTTTTAAAACCTGCACCATTTGTATGGTTGAGCAGTTTGGATTTGCAATAATTCCTGTATTTTGCCATAAATTTATATCTTTTGGATTGCACTCAGGCACAACTAAAGGAACATTTGGCTCCATTCTAAAATGACTTGTGTTATCTATCACCAATGCTCCACTTTGGGTTGCAAATTTAGCAAAATAAGCTGATACCGAACCACCTGCACAAAAAAATGCAATATCAACATCATGCTCATCAAAAATAGTTTCAGTAAGTTCTTTTACAACATACTCTTTACCGCAAAACTCTAGCCTTTCTCCAGCACTTCTTGAGCTTGCGAGCAAAAGTAATTCATTAATAGGAAAATTCATCTCCTCAAGTATTAGTAAAATTTCTTCTCCAACCGCACCTGTAGCTCCTACAACTGCAACATTAAAACGCTCTTTACTCATCGGATTCTCCTAAATTTAACTGATCTGACTCTTCACTGGTTTCTTCATCTTCTATTTTTGGACAAATTGCAATATTTACAACCTCTTCTCCATCAACATTTACAACTTTTACGCCACTTGTATTTCGACCTGCTTTTCTAATGCTTTGCATATCCACTCTAATCATCTTACCACTAGTTGTTAAGGCCATTAAATCCATCTCATCATCAACTATTACAATACCAACTAAATCGCCTGTTTTATTTGTAAGCCTCATACAAATAACACCTTTTCCAGCTCTTTTTTGAAGTCTGTATTCTTCAGCTGTGGTTCGTTTACCAATCCCTTTACTTGCAACACTTAAAATTTCTTGATCATTTGTTTGTAAAACTGCTGCACCTATTACGCTATCATCTTTTTCTTTAAATTTAATTGCAGTAACTCCTCTTGTAACTCTTCCAGTTTCTCTAACATCAGCTACATTAAATTTAATACACATTCCCTTTTTAGTAGCAACCAAAAGCATTTGACCATGTGGTGCAACTTCGCTTTCATCTTCAATCTCATCTACTACTTCATCATCTATATTTTCATCATCAATGATTTCATCATCATCTGTATCAAGATCGCCTTTTTCTATAATTAAAGATGTTACTACTGTATCATTATCATCTAAATTTATAGCTTTTATTCCAACACTTCTTATGTTTGCATACTCGCTTAGTTTTGTTCTTTTTACAATTCCGTTTTTAGTAAATATTGTTAAAAATTTATTATCAGCAAAATCAGTTGTTGGAATGATGGCCATAATCTGCTCATCAGGTGCAAGATCTATTAAATTTACAACTGCTTTTCCTTTTGCAGTTCTGCTTCCTTCTGGAATTTTATAAACTTTTAACCAATAAAGCTGTCCTTTATCTGTTATAAACATAAGCGTATCGTGAGTATCACAGATAAAGAAATTCTCTATAAAATCATCATCATAAGTAGTTAATGCGACTCTTCCTTTTCCACCTCGTTTTTGTTTTTCGTATGTTTTGCTTGGAACTCTTTTTATGTACCCACGGTGAGTTATAGTTACAACCATATTTTCATTTGGTATTAAGTCTTCTATATCAATATCATCATAATCATCAACTATTTCAGTAATTCTCGGGCACTTAAATTTATCTTTTATTTCTAATAGCTCATCTTTTATGATACCTTCAATAAGCTCTTCACTTTTTAATATTTTTTCTAAATTTTCAATTAGTTCCAAAATTTCTTTTAACTCAGCTTCTAGTTTTTCTCTCTCTAATCCAGTAAGCTTACTAAGTCTCATATCCAAAATAGCATTTGATTGAAGCTCACTTAGTCCAAATTTACTCATTAATCCATCTCTTGCCGAGTTAGTATCTGCACTATTTTTAATAAGTTCAATTACATCATCTATGTTATCAAGGGCTATTTTTAAACCTTCTAAAATGTGAGCTCTAGCTCTTGCTTTTTGAAGATCAAATATAGTTCTTCTTATAACAACAGTTTTTCTATGATTTAGGAAAAGTTGCAAAAGCTCTTTTAGTGTAAAAATTTTTGGCTCTTTGTTATCAATGGCAAGCATTATAACACCAAAAGTTGTCTCCATCATTGTTGATTTGAAAAGATGATTTAAGACAATATCACTCATGGCATCACGCTTTAGCTCAATTACCATACGCATACCTTCTCTATCGCTTTCATCTCTCACTTCGCTAATTCCATCAATCTCTTTATCTTTTACTAAATTTGCTATTTTTTCTATTAAATTTGCTTTATTTACTTGATAAGGAAGTTCGTCAACAACAATAATGTCTTTATTATTTTTCTTTTCAATATGTGTTTTGGCCCTTATTTTAATTCGTCCACGACCTGTTTCATACGCTTCAATAATACCTTTTTTACCAAATATAATACCACCTGTTGGAAAATCTGGTCCTTTGATGTGATGCATTAACTCTTTTAGTGTTACATCCTTATTATCAAGTAAAACTAAAAGTCCATCAACAAGTTCATCAAGGCTGTGCGGAGGGATGTTTGTAGCCATTCCAACTGCGATTCCGCTTGAGCCATTTAATAACAAATTTGGAACGCGTGCTGGTAAAACATCTGGCTCACTCATGCTTCCGTCATAATTTGGTGTAAAATCAACAGTTTCTTTATCTAAGTCTTTTAAGAGCTCTTCTGCTAAATTTGTCATTCTAGCTTCTGTATAACGCATAGCAGCGGCAGGGTCACCATCAACAGAACCAAAGTTTCCTTGTCCATCGACAGTTGTTATTCTCATACTAAAAGGCTGAGCCATTCTAACTAATGCATCATAAACTGCAATATCACCATGTGGGTGATATTTACCAATAACATCTCCTACTATACGGGCTGATTTTTTATATGGACTTCTACTTCCAACACCCAAGTCATTCATAGCATAAAGTATCCTTCTATGAACGGGCTTAAGCCCATCTCTTGCATCAGGTAAAGCTCTACCTATGATAACACTCATAGAATAATCAAGATAGCTAGTCTTTATCGAATCCTCAACATCTATTATCTCGACATTTTCATCAAAAAGATTATTTTCCATAAAATTCCTTATATTTACACATTTGTTTTTCAAAAATACTAAACATTATATCCAAAAATTAGTCATTTTCAAAACTGATTTATAACTAGATTTCGTATTTTTGCTTGCATTAGCTAATAAGTAATTGTTTATCAAATTTTATATATTTTAATTTATCAAAGAAATATCTTTTTATTTCTATATCATAGCTTTCTTTTGGCAAAAAATTTATGATGTTTTTCTCTGTTTTTATTAAATAACTAGTGTAAATTTTAAATCTAATTTTTTTATTTAAAAGAATAAAAACTACAAATTTACCAACTAAAAATACCGCAATAAACCACCCATAAACAAATAAAAATATACTGAAATCAAAAATTATCATTGTAATACCAACTAAAAGTATAGCCCCAATTAAAAATTTTTTAGAGACAAGTTTTTGAGTTTGAAAATTTTCATTACAAATAGCAGTTTTATAAACTCCAATTATGTCGTTTAAATTTATTTCAAGTGCTGTATCGCTTCCTTTTATATAGACAATTTTTGAATCATAAAAAATAATAGTTTTATGAAAACATTTAAATAATTCTAAAATAATTTCCAAAAGAATAAATATAAAAACAACTCTTTTTGGAGTGAAAAACTCGCTTGTGTCATTAAAAATAAAATCAAATAAAAAGAAAAGCAAAAGAATAACTGCAAAAAAGGCTGTTTCGTGCATATTGTAATCTCTTATAATCAACGGTTCTTTATCATAATCTCTTTTATTAGGTTTTGTTTTACTGGATAAATTTTGAAAATTGTTTAAATTGGAATTATCTAAATTTGAATCTTTTTCTAAATTTTTATTAGAATTTTTTTTATTATCAGAGTTATTACCTAAATTTATTTTACTTTTAGGTCTATTGTTTCTTAAATACTCTCTAAGTTTTTCTCTTTTTTCATCACTCAAATTTTAGCCTTTTTTTGTTTTAATAAAAACTATTTTATTTTAATATTTTAAATCTTAAGTATTATTCAAATTTTATCTTAGTTTAAATGTTTTCAAAAAATTTATTGTTTTTATAGTTAATTTTCAAGCTGTTTTTTAGCAACACTTTCTCTATTTATAATTTATTCATTAAAATGTAATTAATTTTTTAGTTTTATCAATATCAAAACCTAAATTCTGTAAAAAATACTCTCTAACTTCGTCATAAATTTGCTCGTTATAAAAATATATAAAATAATATTTTTGTTTGGATAGCCATATACCAGTTCCTGATTTTGGATCTATAATAGGTTCGGCTATAATTAAAATAGGAAAAATTCTAAATCCACTTAAAGTTTTATTTAGCCATAAATATAAAGATGCTTTAAATACTATATTTGCAAATAATTTAGACGCAAGCCATAAAACAATAAAATAATAAATTTCCTTTGGAAAAGGCTTGGTTGCATAAATTAGCCAAAGATTAACTATAAAAACTACAATAACTAAAATAAATATAGCAACTTCAGTATCAAGCCTGTTTTTCCAAAAAGGTTTTAGTAAGTAATTTGGCACTTCGTTTATATTAATTTTTCGTTTTAATTTGCCATTTAACATATAATTAATAGAATTATTTGTAAAATAAAGCCTGTAATTATCTCTTATAACATGGGCATAATAATCGTAAAAAACAAATATTATAGGCACTATCGCTGAACCAATCAATAACCAAATTTCTATTTTTTCTTTCGTTAAATTCATTGTTATATTTATTATTATATAGAGGTAAAACATAATAGTTGTACCAATTATTACTGAAAAATATTCTAACGAAACACCAAAAAAATAACTATAATCTTTAATGACTATTGGCTCTTTATCATAATCGCGTTTATTTGAAAAAGTGTTAAATGCCGTTTTTAACAAAACAAAATCCTTGTTTTTATACTTTATAAATTTTAGAATTTAAAACTTCAATAATATCAAGTAAAGCCTTAATCTCATCTAAGATATTTTTAGCTGGGTTATTTGTAACTGCACTTTTTAAATATCTGATTTTAAATGGCTGTATTTTTTCTCAATGTGAATGTAGATTTTAAAAGCTACTGCCCTTATTTAAGCATAAAGCTTTCATCTGCAAAGTTTTTAACATCATCTAGGTCGTGAGTAACTAAAATCGAAGTTATCTCAAGGCTATCTAAAATTTCTTTTATATCGGTTCTTATTTTTGTCCTTAAGCCTGCATCAAGAGCGCTAAATGGCTCATCAAGAAGTAAAAGTTTAGGCTTTATTGCTAACGCCCTTGCAAGTGCTACTCTTTGTTGCTGACCACCACTTAAAGCATGAGGATAGAGGTCTCTATACTCACTCATTCTAATTAATTCAAGCATCTCATCAACTCTTTTTTTATCATTTTTTATGCCAAAGCCTATATTTTGCCAAACCTTAAGATGTGGAAAAAGCGCATAGTCTTGAAAAAGATAGCCTATATTTCTTTTGTTTGGTGGTAAAAAAGTGATATTTTGACCATCTAGCCAAATCTCTCCACTATCTAAATTCTCAAAGCCACTAATTAGTCTTAAAATCGTGCTTTTGCCACTTCCACTTTCGCCAAGTATTGCTAGACGTTTTCCTTTTTGCAAAGAAAAGTTTAAATTTGAGATTAGGTTTTGATCTTTTTTATATGAAAAAGAGATATTTTTTAGCTCTAAAAACACTATTTATCCTTTATTTTATTTAAAATTACCAGCAAAGCTAAACTTATGCCAACAACCACAATAGCAGGAGCCGCACTTAAAGCTAGCTGTTCATCACTGGCATATCTATCCATTTCAAAAGCTAGAGTTTTTAAATTTGGCGGAGTCAAAAGCGAACTTAATGGAAGCTCTTTGATTATCTCAATAAAAACAAGTATAAATGAGCTTAAAATAGCTGGTTTTATAATTGGCAGATCCACCAAAAAAAATGTTTTTAGTTTTCCTTTTCCAAGACTTAAAGAGGCTTCATAATACTTTTTTCCTTGTTGGTTTAGGCTATTTTGAATCCCCATATATCCTAAAGACAAAAACCTAATCATATAAGCAAAGACCAAAACCAAAGGACTTAACGTTAAAAAAAGAGTTGCTTTCACCTCTAAAAGCCGATATAACCACTGCATTGACTTGTCGATATTTATAAATATCGCAAGCATCGAAATACCTACAACTGAGCCTGGAATGCTATAGCCAATATTTGCAAATGAAGTTGCTATTTCCTTGATCTTGCCCTCTTTTAGCCTCAAAGACTCGTTGATAAACAGAGAAAAAACTACTATTAGAATGGCTGAAAATGTTGTAAGTAAAATTGTATTTTTGCTTAGATTAAAAAGCGAAATTAAATTTATATCGCTATAGCTTTGATAAAGCCAGATAAAAATGTGAAGAAGTGGCAAAAACAAAGCTACAAATAAAAATAAAAAAATTAGACAAACAACAGCAATTTCGCTCTTTTTACTTAATTTTTTAGCTCTTATCTTTTGTCTTTTTGTAACAGTTATGGCATATGGTTTTTGCAGTAACTTTTGAACTATTATGATAAAAAAGACTAAAAAAAGCAAAATCGAAGCAAGTTTTATAGCTGCATTTAAGTCGCTATACCCAACCCAAGCCTTATAAATTCCTGTGCTAAATACATGAAGTCCAAAATAGTTTGGCACTCCATAAGCATTCAAACACTCCATCAAACAAAGCGTCATGCCGCTTATAATTGCAGGTTTGCTAAGAGGCAAGATGACTTTAAAAAAGGTTTTTACTTGAGTGCAACCTAAATTTTGCGATGCTTCTATATAGTTTTGCGGAAACCTTTTTAAAAATCCTCTTAAGATGATATAGACATATGGATAAAAAGCCAGCGTTAGCACAAAAATAGCACCATAAATATTCATAATGTCAAAATGGACTCTTATATCAAAATTTTGCCTTAAAAAAGTTACTAACCAGCCAGAATAACTGAAAAAATCAACATAAATATACCCAAAAAGATAGCTAGGAATTGCAAATGGCAAAATAAGGGTAAATTTGAAGAAATTTTTAAATTTATACTCATAAAATGTCTCAAAATAGGCTAAAAAAGTTCCTATAATGCCTGTAAAAATTCCTGTAAAAAAAAGTATTATAAAGCTGTTTTTTATGTAAAACTTAAGCTGTGTTTTAAACAAAAATTCAGTCGATTCGTTTGTTTGGTTAAAGATCCCAAAAAATATATAGATAATTGGAAATATTACAAGAGCCAAACAGAAAAAAGTAAAAATAAGAGGTGCATCACACCTCTTAAAGCGCTTCATCATACGCACTATTTCCACATTACCTCATCAGCTATCATTTGAGCTTTTGTGAGGTTTTTGCCTATTTCATCAAAATCAATCTTGCTTTTCTTAAACTCTCCCCATGATTTTACGATATCAGCAGGCTCTGCTTTTGGGTTGGCTGGAAACTCAAAATTTGTCTTGGCAAAAATTTCTTGTGCTTTTGGAGTTGTTAAAAACTCTATAAACTTAACTGCATTATCTTTGTTTTTAGCATATTTTGTAACACCAGCACCACTTAAATTGATGTGAGTTCCTCCATCGTTTTGGTTTGGAAAAAATACCTTTAAATCTCTAGCAACCTCTTGCTCTACTGGATCTTTTGAAACAGACATTCTACCCATATAGTAACTATTCATTATAGCCACACTTCCAACACCTGAAACTATGGCTTTTGCCTGATCTCTGTCATTTCCTTTTGGAGCTCTTGCAAAATTTGCAACCAAACCTTTTGCCCACTCTTTTGTCTTTGCCTCGCCATCTTTTGCTATCAAAAAGGCTATTAGGTGTTTGTTGTATGATGATGTTGATGAGCGAGTTAAAATTTTGCCTTTAAATTTATCACCGCTTAACGCCTCATAGGTTGAGAGCTCTTTTTTGTCTATCTTCTTTGGATCATAAACCAAAACTCTAGCACGGTATGTTACACCTACCCAGTTTTTATCTTTGTCCATCAAATCTAGTGGTATATTTTCATCTACAATTTTTGAGCTAATTGGTTGTAAAAGTCCTTTTTGCTTTATATTATAAAGATCGCCAACACCAACTGTCATAAAAACATCAGCTATTGTATCTTTGCCTTCAAGCTCAAGTTTTTGAGTAATCGCCTCTATCTTGTCTTGTATGACATTTACTTTGATGCCTGTCTCTTTAGTAAAAGCATCAAAAACCATCTTATCTGAGTCGTAATGTCTTGAAGAGTAGACATTTACAACAGAGTCTGCAAACAAAGAGCTTGCAACAATCAAAGCCGAAAAAATAACCTTTCTCATCTTTTTCCTTTATATAATGATATTTATTATTATAATTGATAATGGTAAACAAATAGTAATTTACAGATAGAATTTGGTGGTTTATCTTTTTTACCGATAAATATAATAAATATAATAAATATAATAAATATAATAAATATAATAAATATCTGCAAAAAATTTATTATTAAAAAATAGTTTCGATATTTAAATGGTATCTCTCAAAGTAATGAATTAAAAGCCTTAAAATGGTATCAAATCTATGTCTTTAAATTTACTAAACTAACAAATAGTGTTATCTTAAAAGATAGCTCTAATAGTTTTAAAAGATATAAATTTAAAAAATAAAATAAAAAGCAACCAAATAATAACTAAAAAGATTTATAATTTTAAAAGTTATAAATTTGTGGCGTAAAAGGTAAAATCAAATGGGGGGGGTTTTTATAAAAAATGTGAAGTTTGTAGAAATAAAATAAACAAGTTTAAGGCAATAAATTTATATGGTTTTGCCTCAGAAATAGAGTGTAAAAATTGTAAAACCGAATATGTAAAAAAAGAGAATTTTCTTTATAATTTTTTCTACTCAGCTGTTTTGGATATAGGTGTTTTGATGAGTTTGTTTTTTGGCTTTAATTTTAGCATCTATATTGATGATAATTTTTTGCATTTAAATGATGGCATATCTTTTGTTTTTAATATGCTTATTTGTATTGTATCTTCTATGATTTATTGCGTTTTTTGGGACATATTATATACTTATATATCGCTTTTTATAGGAAAATTCAAAATTAAAAAAGATATTAAAGAACAAAAATCTAAGACAATATTTAATAAAATAATTAAATTTTTTAGCAATAAAGATAGGAGATAGCTATGAGTGTTATTAATGAAACATTTATAATTTGAAGTTATAAATTTGTGGCATAAATCTACAAATAAAAAGAATAAAATTTAAAAATAAAACAAACATTTAAAAAATAATATTTTTAGAGGATACAAAAGGTGGTAAAAGTTAATAGAATTTTGTGCAATATTTTAAAAGCATTATTTATCGTACTGCTATTTATTTTAATTGTTAATTCATTAAGTATATTTTTGGCTAGTATGGACAGTTTACTTTTTAATTTTAAATTATACGTAAGAAGGATTGACAAAATAGCTTTTTTTATTGAGCCTATGTTGTTTATAATAAATACTTCTAAAATAGACGTTTTATTTGTCAATGAAAATATTTTTACTTCGTCTTCTATCATTATATTGTTATTTTATATTTCGGTTTTACTAATAATTTTTGTTTCTTTATTCTTTTCTTTTTATGTATACAAAGGAATTTTTAGGTTTTATTTAACTAAAAAAATAACAAAATCAATTATTATATTTATTTTCTTACAATTATATTCTATTTTTATAATAGTTTTATCAAATGCAAAATTAACAAAAATAGGCTTTTTGTTTAATGTTGATGAATGTAAAATATGGCATATAGTCATTTCATTAGTTTTTTCTTTATTTATTATATTTTTAATGTTTTTTAATAGGAACATAAATAAATAAATTTAATATAGATGATTTTAAAAAATCTAATTTATATAATCAGCTAACTTCTTCGCAAAGAAGCCATGTAGATAATACACTTGATGTAGCAATGTCTTGCCAAAAAGACAAAAATTCCACAAAGCAAATTTTAGATGATTTTGGTAAAAGATTTCAAGGCAAATGTGTTTTGATGTAAAAAATAAGAACATAAACGAGGGAAATATTACAAATGAGTATTTAGGTAATTTTATGTATGGCGTATCGGGAACTATTGCTGGAATAGAAGATAAATTTTTAATATCTGCGGGTACTACACAATAAGCATTGCATAATAAAAACAATACCCATGATTTTAATAAAAAAATCATAATGTTTGAAACAGGAAAACAATTTGATAAATATACTAAAATAGATGGTGATTTATTATTTTGTAAAATGTTGTATGAAATGAGAAAAAGAGAAAAAATAGTGGAGTGTTTAGGAGTGCGATATTAAGGGTGTTTTTTGGGTGTTTTTCTCATTTTAATAGGAATTTTTAAGCTTGACATAAATTTGACAATTTTTACAAAATTTTGACAAAATTGTCACACAATATAATTTAAAATCTTTTTATATATCCTAGCACGGTTCCTATTAGTTCAAAATTCTCATCTTCATGTAAAATTATAGGGTCATAGCAGGGATTATCACTGATTAGCTTGATAACAGGGCGTTTTTGAAGTCTTTTAACATATAGCTCATCTTCAAGACGCACAACGCAAATATGCCCTTCTTTGACCTGCCCTAAACGGACAAAAAGGAGTGCATTTTTGGGTATGGTTGGCTGCATACTGTCGCCTTTGCTTTTTATGATATTAAGACTTGAAAACTCGGTAGTTCCTAGATAGTCTCTTATAAATGACTTTGAAAATTCAAGCGTTTTAGGTGGGTTTTCATCATTTATATAGCCACTTCCTGCACTTGCATAGACATTTTCAAAAAATGGAATGGAAATATTATCTTGTGACATTTTAAGGTTTGGGGGAGTAACGACACTTTTTTTATCACTAACGGACGACTTATGGACTCCTAACGGACATTTTTCTATCTCACTAACGGACAAATCATTATTATAAAAATTTGATATATTTAAATCAAAAGCTTTTGCAATTTTGTTTAAATTTTCAGTTGTGATATTTTTTGTTTTTTTTGACTCGTATCCTTTTATGCTGTCAATAGAAACACCAGAATAATCAGCTAACTCTTGCTGCGTCCAACCTTTTATATCTCTCAATTGTTTTATTCTATTTGATAAATCCATTTTAAATCCCATAATTTTACGAATAAATTACTCTTTTATATTGACAAGTGTAATTTATTACGCTATAATTTCTAAACTTATTAAGAAATAATATCCAAATTTTTTGAAATTTGGACTTAATGTGATATTTAAAATTTTAGTGTTAAGTTGGATTGAAAGGTAAGATATGAGACAAGATACATTTGCTGACCAAATTGAAAAGCATGGATTAAAAAAATCAATAGAAAGAATTTTGTGCATTCTTGAGAAAAAAGGTTATTCAAAAGATATCATTACTGAATGCGACAACATACTATCTATGAGTTTGCAAAGTTTTAGTTCAAAAGATAAGCAAAAGTTTTGTGAGTTTGAGAAAATGCTCTTAAATATGCGTTATAAAGCTTTGTATAATAAATTAAATTTGCATAATCAAACAGATATAATCCAAGAAATTCGTCATCTTTGCAAGTAGGAAGGCTTTTATAAGAGGCTTTAAGGTATGGCTTATCTAAAACCTCATTGTAAGTGTAAGAAAAGCTATAACTTGCTGGTATGGCGTAATTATATGGGTAAAGTATAGAGTCATCGTGTAAAAGCATTCTGGTTGAGGTATTTATGCACTTAAACTGATATGCAAGAATTTGAAACCTAGGTAAAGGCCTGCTATATTCATCTTGCTCTTTGAACTCTTTTAGAGCTTGGATGAAAAAATCTTGCGTATCATCTTTAATCATAAAATCTCTTTCAAATTCTATCTGGGTATATGAGTTGTATTTGGCGTGTTTTTTAAAAAGTTTGCCAAGTTCATTTATGATTTTTAGTGCTAATCTTGGGAGTTTGCTAGCATAATAAACTTCTTTACAGTTGGCACAAATAAATTCATCTTGCTTAACCGAATTTATAAGAACTTCGGTTATTTTTTTACATTTTGGGCATACAAAAACAACTTTGGCGTTATCCATAAGAATCCTTAGTTATAAAGTTTGATAAAAATTATAGCTAAGAATTTTATATTTCCAACTTAATAATGAAATTTAAGAAAGGGAACTTGATGAAAAACACTACACTCGCAAGAGCAGTTAAACAAAAGACAAAGTATGATTTAAGAGCGTATTGCCAGATAAACAAACTTAGTCTTAGTAGCTTGTATAAGGGCTATATAAGCAAAAGAGCTAAAAAAATATTACAAAGAGATGGGATAAAAGTAGATAATTATGTGGATAAGCAGTAAAGAAGCAGCTGAAATTTTGGGTATTAAATACGACACACTGCAAAAATCTATAAATAGAGCCAACAAAACAAGTAAAAAAATTTGCCTTATAAAGTGTAATAAATTACTCTTTAAATATGCTGACGGCGTAGGTCGTGGTGGTAAAACTCTCCAAATTTGGATAGATGACACTCAATTAGACGGTAATAGTGGCGACGAAGCGCTCAGCAGTGGCGTGGGTGCAAAAGCTCGTGAAAATTTAGGTGACATCGTCAATGTGGAACGAGACTTAGCAGCAGGTAATGCAAAATTCTCCCACCTAAAAACCTTAAATGAAAAACAAAAATTAGAAGTTATTGCTTATTCGAAAAAATACTCTGTAAAAAAAGCTTCAAAATTTTTTGGCATAAGTGATAAAAATATATATAGATGGTTAAAAGAGTTTGAAAATGGCGGTATAAAAGAAATCAAAGATAGGCGTGGTAAAAGGATAAAAGCAGATCTTATCCTAATAAAACAA